>MDTE01002533.1_pt1 | contig 16401 bp, 12 predicted proteins | sample 811231 | NCBI WGS metagenome assembly MDTE01 (sample SAMN05326651, study PRJNA326480) | marine metagenome | isolation source: seawater | place: Indian Ocean: Red Sea | collected 2010
GAACTTCGACGCCTTCTTCACTGAGGTTTTGATATATCTCCTCAGCTACTCGGACACTTTCATCGTCCTTGATCTGCACAATAGTGATAACAACATGGAAAGGCGCTACTGCAAGAGGCCATACGATTCCTTTGTCATCGTGGTGGGTTTCAACGATTGTTGCTAAAGCCCGTTCAACACCAATACCGTAACTTCCCATCACAAGAGGTCTGCTTGCCCCATTATCATCAAGCACTTTCGCTCCGAAAACCTCAGCGTATTTCGTTCCCAACTTGAAAATATGTCCGGATTCTATGGTGGAGACCATTTCAAGATTCCCTCCACAATCAATACATGGTTCACCAGCTTGAACTTCACGAAGATCAATCCATTGGTTGACATTTATATCCCGTTCAACATCAACGCCGGACCAATGGAAGTCATCCTCATTAGCACCAGTAGTCATATTTTTGCGACTTTCAAGAGCGAGATCAGCGAGTATGGGGAGATCAACTACTCCAACAGCCCCAAGGGATCCAGGTTCTGCCCCAAGATGCTCTATAGTTTCTTCCTTTGATGCCGGACGTATAGTAATCGCCTGTGTCGCGTCAGCGAGTTTCTGCTCGTTGATCAAATGATCCCCCCGAACGAGAGCAAGAGACACCTCTCCGTTAATGACATAAACCATTGTCTTTATCTGCTTTTCAGCAGAATGCCCGTTCTCAGCCAAAGCCGCTATTGTTCGAATGCCCGGAGTGGCGAATTTTTCTGGTTCATTAGGGCCAGGTTCATCAGTTATTAATGGCAATTGAGAGACAGCTTTTTCTATGTTTGCTGCGTACCCGCATTCCCCGCAGAGAAGAACATCATCCTCACCTGATTCAGCTCGGACCATAAACTCAATACTGTCAGATCCCCCCATGTTTCCTGAAGATGCTTCAACCGGAACAACTTCTAAGTCTAGACGTTCAAAGATTTTCAAATATGCCTGATGTTGTTTATTAAAAGCCTCATCCAAACCCTTTTCATCAATGTCAAACGAATATGCGTCTTTCATGGTGAACTCACGTACACGTAATAATCCACTTTTGGGGCGTGGCTCATCACGGTATTTTGTATGTATCTGATACCACATTTGCGGAAGTTGTTTGTATGACGAAATCTCATTTGCGGCAGTAGCGAAGATTTCTTCAGCTGTAACCCCTAGAGCGGATTCGCTTCCATGACGATCTTCTAAACGGAACATAATTTCACCCATAGATTCCCATCTTCCAGAATCTTTCCAGATTGAAGAAGGCTGGAGGGTGGGCATCTGCACTTCCTGACCCCCGATAGCATCCATTTCATTTCGGATAACTTCAATGATTTTTTTCCTCACTCTGAAAGCCAGAGGAAGAAGTATGTAATGCCCAGAATGTAACTGGCGCATGAACCCGCCTCGTATAAGCAGCTTATGGCTTATAGCGTCAGCGTCAGCTGGGGCATCACGCAGTGTGGGGGAGAAAAAAGAAGTCCATCGCATATCCTGCAAGCGTAGTTGCAATAACCGTTAGTGGATAACCTTTTACTATGCTTCAACGGTCCAAATCACGAATCCTCGAAATAGGTGCCGCTTTACTCATTATGACTTTGATCGCATGTGGAGGGTCAACAAGCCTCCCTAACCCAGAAAAAGGAATTAAAAATCAGGTTCAGGATTTAGCCACGACTGTTAACGGAACAACAATTTCAATAACTGATTTTGATGGGAAACCCACAGTTTTGTGGTTTTGGTCTCCGAATTGAGGACAATGCCGAGCAGAAGCTCCTGCGGTCGCAGAGCTTGAATCTATATATGGTCAAGAGATTCAATTTATCGGTATTCCAAGTAGAGGCACACTCAATGACGTACAAGAATTCATCAATACGTATGCAATAGACACATTCCCCCACGTCTTTGATGAGACAAGGCAGATCTGGCTGAACTATGAAGTTACTTCACAGCCGGCTTGGGTCTTTATTGATGGGCAAGGGGAAGAAGAGCGAATTATTGGTCGGTTGGATTTCCAAGATCTCCAAACAAAACTGACTGTTCTTCAACAAAGTTAATTAGCCTGATTGGAACACATGGAGTGCCATTCATTTGCGTTGGTTAGAATACTGTTGTGACCCTGACTATCACTATTCCGAGACCAGATGACTGGCACGTTCATTTGCGTGATGGGGAAATGTTGCAAGCAGTAATCGGGTACACATCACTCCGCTTCAGATATGCGATGGTTATGCCAAACCTTAGTACCCCTATTGCAACAACCCAGCAAGCTATCACGTATCGAGAACTCATCAATAAAGCTACACCGTCAGAATCCCCAGATTTCCACCCGTTGATGACCCTCTATTGTTCAGATCAACTAGAAATCAGTGACCTAATTTATGGCTACCGAGAAAATATTGTGAAAGCAGTCAAATACTACCCCGCTGGAGCTACTACTAATTCAGCATCTGGTGGATCCACAATGATGGATTATGCAGAAATATTTTCAGTGATGGAAGAACAGGGGATACCCCTCCTTGTACATGCCGAATCAACAGACCCAAAAGTTGATATCTATGACAGAGAAGCAGTGTTTCTTGAACGGGAACTACAAACGGTTTGCGCAGGGTTCCCTGAATTACAGGTCACTGTTGAACACATCTCTACGAGTGCTGGAGTCGATTTCGTCAACGCCCATAAGAAAGTAGGGGCTTCGGTTACGCCACATCACCTATCACGGAACCGTTCAGATATGATTTCGCCCGAGTTCCACGCGGATCTTTTCTGTAAACCCGTGATTAACTCCGAGAGAGACCGGCAAGCCCTTGTCCAAACAGTGACAAGTGGCGCACCATCGTTTTTCTTAGGAACAGATTCAGCCCCCCACCCGACTAAAGCTAAATATGGAAAAGAAGCAAAAGCAGGTATCTTCAACGCTGCGTATGGGTTAGAAGTCGTCGCTGAAATTTTCGCCTCAGAAAACAAGATTGAGCAACTCCAGGCCTTTACATCTGAAAATGGGGCTGCCTTTTATGGTTATGCTCCATCAAGTGAACAATTGATCTTGACACGGGAGGAAGTCGAGATAGATGTAGCCACACATCTTTCTACAGTCAGTGGAAATGAAGTGGTCCTGTTCGGAACGGAAGAAGCTTCTCACTGGAATGTAGAGACAGTGACTTCTTAAGACTCTGAAGTACGGTAATCGCCGTACGTCCCGTCACGTTCACTTAACGCCCCCGTTAATCCTTTTTCTTTAATTTTTCCAAGGAACTCTTGCATAGAATTCGTATGGATTCCTAACGAACAAAGTTCAGTACCAGCACGTATTCCTGTTCGTATCCCCATAATTTCCATTTGCCGATGCACGACCCTCTTGTTCAGTTGAGTTAAATCTGAAGGCGTCTTGGTTATACGCTCAGCGATAGCGAGAACTTCACTTTCAAGGTCTTCAGCAGGGAAAGCACGGTTCGCCCAACCTTCAGCTACTGCTTCAATTCCATTTATAGAATCGCCAGTCATCATCATTTCCATTGCGCGCCGCATTCCCATAAACCAAGTATGGAAGTGCATATCAGGCACTCCGAACCGTGTAGCTGGATAACCCATCTGGGCATCTTCAGCTATATAGACAAGATCACAGCAAGTAGCCAACTCACTACCTCCGGCTAGGCAATATCCATGTACTTGGGCGATAACGGGTTTCGCAAGATCCCATATACTCATCCACCCTTCCGTGACATGTCTAGGCCATTGCCCTTCTCCTTCCGCTGTGAAGAATGGCAATGGGTGACCCGCATTTGCCCCTGAGAGATCATAGCCAGCAGAGAAAGATGGACCGGCACCGCGAATAATTGAAACTTTCACCTCGGGGTCAGTGTCGGCATCCTGAAGTGCTTTCAGAATCGCTCCCCGTAAAGGGTGAATGAGAGAATTGCGTTTCTCAGGACGATTCATCGTTAACCTCCGAACACCTGGCAAGGGATCATCAATTAAAAGCAGATCGGTCTCTTCTTTATCATCTTGTTGTATGTTCTTCGTTGGTTCTCCGTAATCGCCCATGTTTCGTCCTTTGTGAATAGGAATAGTTCTCCCATGCTAATCCACAAACAATGAAAGGTCCGATCTCCCTCTTCTCCCACTCGGCAGATGGTACTTTTAAGGTATGAGTAACCAAACAATGGAATACAAAGTCGTTGATGTTAATGAAATGAAGGACAAGGTTGAAGAAACCGGTGGCAAAGTAGGTTTCTTCTTTGATCCATTTGGTGCTGAGAACTGGGAGATAGCCCTGAACGCGTTTGCGAGAGAAGGTTGGATAGTCGTCACTTCATATGTTCAAGAGATGGAGAACTCAAATACGCCTTTTTTCTTACTCGGCAGACCGGTATAAGTATTCGCTTCAATTAACGTTGAACGCTACTCTCTTCTCCGAAGTCAGTTGAGTAGAAGGAGAAGCCATCCTTCACATGCCTCTCAAACAATCATTCAACTTCCTCAAGTAGAGGTTCAGAACATAGCGTTATGAGAATTTGATGATTTGTTTTTCGGCTCGGCCTTCAACTCTTGCTCCCTGAGCCTGAAGGTGAGGAGCTAATACCTTCCATAATGACCGAAGACGATAATGAGGAACACGGGGAAATAAATGATGCAGTAAATGGTAATCATGACCGCGAATAAGGATCGTGCTTCCTGCGAAAGTAAAAACCCTCGTATCCCTATACCGACCTGTTTCATCGTGTGGATGATGGGGCAACCAGCCAAAGACGAGACTTAACCAAAATCTTCCAATCCAAGCCGGAAAGTACCAAAGAAGCCATACTAATGCTGCATGGCCTAAGACGCTTCCCACAATAAGGAATATCACATGTATTGCGGCGACGAGCCGAGCTGCTTTTGCCACTTCGGGACCACGGATACGATCACGTTCGGAAAAACGATCACGTATGGCCGGAGGAATGATTAGAGCCAAAGGAGGAAAGAGATAAATGATTGGGGTGAGAGGGTAGAGTACAGCTCCTGCGATAACTCGACCAAAAATCTGCACTGGGGTACCTGCTGAGTTTAGAACATCAGGATCTTTCTCTCCATTAGCGTGTGCGTGATGCAACAAATGGGTTGTCACATGACCTTTAAAACTTTCGCACAGTATTAGTCCAGTAGTTTCCCCAATAAAACGATCAATCCAAGCTAAGGATTTCTTCCCACCAGAAGGAGTATGGTGAACACTTTCATGCATCGGCATGTAGCAGGCTTGGATAAACACTACAGAAAGCACCATCCCTACCAACAAAGGAAATGTCCCATTCAACGTGAAGATGACCGTTGCAATCCATCCACCTACCGCCCAGACAAAATTAAACAATGATCGAACCTCGAACTTACCGATGAAAGGATCAATTGTCGCCTTTTCATATGAGAGACGTTCAATACCCTCAAGTCTTTCCAAAACTTCCCCTAATCCATGTTATTGACCAGCTAAATATACCCATTGATCAATGTCAATCAAAGGAAATCAATAAGGCTGGGCTGGTAATCATCAGGGGCTTGGAAGCCGAGAAGATTGAGAGTAGTTGATGCTATGTGGCTGAGTCCTGCATCTGCTGGCGGGGCAAGGTTGTATTCGTTCTTATTTGTTGGGTCGTGGATGACGAACGGGACTGGGGCCAAGGTATGGGAGGTCATAGGAACACGGTCCCCGTTAGCGGTTTCAGTGAACATCTGGTCAGCGTTTCCATGATCCGACGTATAAATCAGGACCCCATCAAGCTCATCAATAACTGCTACTAACCGTTTCATACATTTATCAATGGTTTCAATTGCAGTGATTGCCGCGTCTAGGTTTCCGGTGTGACCGACCATGTCACCATTAGCGAAGTTCACTCGCCCATACTGATATTTTCCTGAAATAAGTAGATCTATTGTCGCGTCGGTTATCTCTTGGGCCTTCATTTCAGGCGCTTCGTCAAAAGGAACGTTGTCTGAGGGTATCTCAACGTAGTTTTCTAGTTCATCGTTGATATATCCACTTCGATTACCGTTCCAAAAGTAGGTAACATGACCGAATTTCTGGGTTTCACTAATCGCAAATGAAGAAACACCCATATCTGCTAAGTATTCTCCCATGGTTCGGTCGATAACCGGCGGGTCAACGAGGTAATTAGCTGGAACCAGAATATCCCCGTCATATTGGAGCATTCCCGCATAGAAAATATCCGGGTGGTTTCCCCGGTCAAACGCTGTGAATTCTTGACTCTCAAATGCCTGAGAGATTTCAATAGCTCGATCTCCTCTGAAGTTAAAAAAGATAACAGAGTCTCCATCCTGTATCTTCCCCACAGGGTCTCCTGATTCGGTGACAATTACGAAGGGTTCAAGGTATTGATCACCTAAATCACTTTCTTCGTAGAGTGTCTCTAATGCTTGCTTAGCTGAAGTAAATGTGCGCCCTATCCCATGGGTATGGCAGTCATAGCCGCGTTTGACCATTTCCCAATCCGCTTCATAACGATCCATAGTGATAGTCATCCGTCCACCACCTGAAGCGATTCTCACATCCGCATTTGAAAGGTCATTAATGGCTGTGATGAATGCTTCTGTTTTCTCTATGAAATCCATTGCGGATCGAGGAGGGGTATCACGACCATCCAGAAGAATATGAACACAAATGCTTTCAACGCCTTCACTAACGGCTTGCTTGATCATTTGGTGCAGATGATCAATATGGCTGTGAACATTTCCATCCGAATGCAAGCCGATGAAATGCATGACCCCTGAACGCCCATGAGAAACAGCTCTTCCCCAAACATCTGATGAGTAAATAGTTTTAGTTTCCAGAGCCTTGTTAACGAGTTTCGCCCCCTGAGCAAATATCCTTCCAGCTCCGATAGCGTTATGACCCACTTCACTATTACCCATATCATCGTCTGTGGGTAGCCCAACAGCCGTGCCATGAGCTGCAAGACAGGTAGAAGATCGTGAGGCAAGCAACGCGTCAAGCGTTGGTGTTTCTGCCCGCGTCACCGCATTACTGGCATCATCTTCAGCTACTCCTACACCATCAGCTATAACAACAAGAACGGGTCCTGAACGACCCGAAAATGTGAGGTGCTGATTCAGTGAAAGCGTCATAGATTCATTCTAGAAGAAGCTACCTACCGTAGACTTATCTTTCCGTCACCCGCAGAGGTTTCCCCAATCAACTTCGCTTCAACACCTTGTGCAACCAGTTCAGCAACAGCATCACCTGACTTATCTTTATCAACACCGAATACCAAACCACCTGACGTTTGTGCATCAGCCAAAAGCAGCATGTCAATCTCATCAAACGAACCTGAATCTACCTGATCACCAATCCAATCTAGGTTCCTTCGGGTGCCTCCGGGGATAACGCCATCCGCAGCGAATTGGCGAGCACCGGAAATAAAGGGAATTTCACCTACATGCAGAATTGCGTCAACATCTGAAGCTTTTACCATTTTCCCCAAATGACCGAGAAGACCAAAACCCGTTACGTCCGTCGCTCCCGTTGCACCAGCGGATACCGCTACCCTAGAAGCCACATCATTCAGGCACACCATTGAATCAACAGCATCACTGATAACTTCTTCACTCGCCACACCAGCCTTAATAGCTGTAGTAATCACCCCTATGCCTAATGGTTTGGTTAAGATAAGGTGTTGCTCTTCCTGCAACCCTGTATTTTTGAGCATTTCATCTGGATTTACTTCACCGGTTACTGCCATTCCATACTTAGGTTCCGGATCTGAGATGCTATGGCCACCGATGACCGCCATACCTGCCTCAGCGGCGATATCGGATCCACCAAGTAAAACCTCAGACAATAGATCCGTTGAGAGTTCATCATTGTTCCATGCGACAAGGTTGAGAGCGAACAAGGGTTTTCCGCCCATAGCGTACACATCAGAGAGACTATTAGCCGCTGCGATACGACCCCATGTTCGCGCATCATTCACTAGAGGAGTTATGAAATCAACCGTGGAAATAATGGCGCGCCCATTTCCAAGATCCCATACTCCGGCATCATCACCTGTCTCCAGTCCAACAAGGACTTCAGGATTTTCAGTTTTGTTTAGGGAGCTCACAACGTGAGCTAGTTCACTCGGGTCGAGTTTGCAGCCTCAACCAGCCCCATGACTGAACTGCGTTAACCAAACAGTTTCTTTTTCACTCATGCCGCTCCTTTCTCTCTATACAAAGGCTACTTCCCCAAACACCTCTAACTGGGTGTTATTCACTTCTCTTTAAAAGAACTTTGCTAAGAACGTTGAGAAACTGTCCAAATTTGATATGACTACATATGCCTATGAAAGCAATAATAATCGCTATATCAACCGGGCTAATCGCCGGTCTCCTCCTCACGGCATGTGGTGGTAGCGATGCACCTACTAGCACAGCAGGTCAAAGCGAAACCCAACCAACCGTCACACAAACAGAGCAAACTTCAGAAGATCTCTCAATTCCTGCGGAAGTGGCGTTCGCGGGGCAAATCGCCCAATCGCTTCTCGGAACGGCAATAACCGAAGAGGACCAAAATTGCTTATTCGCGTCTGCTACAGAAAACGAAGAATTCGCTGAAGCAATTTCCGCTGTTCTTGACGCGAATGCTTCACTCACCCCTACATATTTCAAAAGTCTCATTACGTATGTGCGCGACTGTGTCGGTCAAAAACGCATGAGTGACGCTATCGCTCTAGGACTTTCATTAAATAAACAAAACGAAAATCTCAGTAATTGCCTTAACGAGACTTTCGTGAATGACCCTACAGAATCAGCTTTCGTTGGTTTAGCCGCTATTACCGCAGGAATCTCCGTACCAGAGGAATTCAGTACAGCAACCGTAGATCTTCTCAATAGGTGCGTTTCAGTTGATGTGATAGCAGGACAACTCTCGATCCAATATGAGCAACTGCAATCTTTCACAGTAGCGGTAAATCAAGAATGCTTAATTAACGAACTCAACAACTTCGAGGCTATAGAGAACTTCTGGGAAGTAGCGTTCATAAGCCAAGATGCGGAACAATTGGAAGGTATCTCACTTCTAGTTGAATCATGTGAAGAAGTTCCATTCGCTGACCTTCTACAGGAAATCCCGCAAGATTTTGAACCTTGGTCTGGGCAGAGAACCCTAGCTGCTGTAGCACCACCAGCAAGAACAAATGCGTATTCAGAGCCACCTCCAATGAACCTCAAAGATGGCGTAGAGTATTTCGCCGTTATAGAAACTAATGACGGTCAAATGAAATTTGAACTTCTATCTCAAACAGCACCGATTGCTGTTAACAACTTTGTGAGCCTTTCCCTTGATGGATATTACGATGGTCTCATCTTCCACCGTGTGCTTGAGAATTTCATGGCCCAAGGAGGGGACCCAACTGGTATAGGAACGGGAAGTCCCGGTTACCGCTTTGAAGATGAAGTTGGTCAGGGATCACTTTTTGACGAGCGGGGGATACTTGCCATGGCGAACTCAGGTCCTGATACGAATGGAAGTCAGTTCTTTATAACGTTTGTCCCGACACCTCACCTTGATGGAAATTATACGATTTTTGGAAAGCTCATAGAAGGCGACGATGTTCTTGCCCGCATAGAGCTTCGGGATCCAGCCACTCCAACAACTAGAGGGGAACTGATACTGTCGGTGATGATTTTAGAAGAGTGAAGCCTTAATATGATTTCGGTAATCCAAGAGTTTTGCTTGAAATAAAATTGAGAACCATTTCTTGAGAAACTGGAGCGATCTTCATTAAGCGGGCTTCGCGCCAATACCGTTCAACATGGTATTCAGTGGCATAACCGAACCCACCGTGGGTTTGCATCGCACGGTCGGCAGCAAAGAAACTTGCTTCAGAAGCTAAATATTTCGCAGTGTTCGCCGCTTCGGCGCAAGGAAGATCGTTGTCATACAGCCATGATGCCTCCCGAACTACGAGTTCAGCAGCGTGCAGTTTCATGTGTGCTTCAGCTAAGGGGAACGCAATCCCCTGATTCATTCCTATGGGCCGGTCAAAAACCACTCGCTCTTTAGCGTAATCAACCGCCTTATTTACTGAAGCTTTTCCGATACCGAGAGCTTCGGCTGCGATAAGGATGCGTTCAGGATTCAACCCATCAAGTATGTACCGGAAACCTTCGCCCTCATCTCCGATCAGGCGGCTCGCTGGTACTCGTAACCCGTCGTATCGAACTTCACAGGAAACAACTGCGTTCCTACCTACTTTCGGAATAGGGGTAATGTCAACAGCATCATCATCAAGATCAACTAGAAAGAGAGAAATCCCCTCAGTAGGGCTTAATACATCTTCAAATGGTGTGGTACGGACAAGCAGTAGACACACGTCACAATAAGGTGCTTTACTCGTCCAAACTTTCGCTCCGGTAATTACATATTCGTCGCCGTCACGTTCAGCTCGAGTACGTATCTTCGTGGTGTCCGTTCCTGAATCAGGTTCGGTAACTCCAAAAGCAACATGGAGATCACCCGAAGCTACCCGAGGTAAAATATCAGCGACTAAATCAGCTGAACCGTATTTACGAACCGGTTCCATTCCAAACATTGAAAGGTGAATGGCTGAACACCCGTTCATTGCAGCTCCAGAAGCTGCAATCTCCTCAAGCACAATTGACGCTTCGGTAATTCCTTTACCGCCTCCCCCAAACTCTTCCGGTATAGCAATTCCTATCCAACCGCCCTCAGCGATCCTATTGTAGAAATCCCAGGGAAATTCATGAGCCTTGTCCTTCTCCGACCAGTACTCGTCAGAGAAATCAGCGCAGACTCGCCTCACACCATCGCGTATCGCCTCATCAACCTCATCATCACTAAAATCCATGAATACCTAGCCCCCTACAACGAAAATGACCGTGTTCCGCCACTCTACAAGCGCCCAAGCGTGACTTTCGCATAACTGAACTACATTTCTGCTAGAGAAATGCGGTAATCTTCACCCGTGGCTGGATCAATACTCGGTAATCGTGTTCCAAGAACAGAAGACATCAATCTCCTCACTGATGGAGGGACCTATGTTTATGACTTAGATCTTGATAATGTCGCACACGCATACTTTGTCCGGTCCACAGTCGCCCATGCAAAAATAAGGGAATTAAGCATAGAAGATGCAGCTAAAGCCCCGGGTGTACTAGGTGTTCTAAGAGCCGAAGAATTAGGAATCGGTCCTATCACCGCCGGACTTGCGAAAGTCAACGATATCTTCGCCAGAACCCCATTAGCTACAGACACTGTTCGATACGTGGGAGACCCAATAGTCGTCATTGTCGCGGAAACGTTCCAGCAAGCAATGGACGCAGCTGAACTCGTCTACATTGACTACGAGTACCTTCCCACTATCATCAATCCCGAAGATGCCTTCATTGAGGGAAACCAGATCATATTCCCTGAAAAAGGCGACAACCTTGCAATCTCATTGGTAGATCCAGAGGCAGACGTCCTATCAGATGCTACACACGTCATTCGAGGACGATATGTTAACCAGCGTGTGGCCGGAGTTCCACTTGAACCAAATTCAGCAGCGGCCATACATCATGATGATGGGAGACTCACCTTCTACTGCGCCACCCAGATGCCGCACAGCCTCAAAGATAAACTTGGCGAGACTTTGAACCGTGACCCAGCATCCATTCGGGTCATTGCCCCTGATGTAGGTGGTGGATTCGGAGCTAAAGCAGGCTTATACATTGAATTCCCTGTCCTTGCGGTTCTAGCTCAGCAATTTAACCGACCGATCACATGGACAGAAACCCGCAGTGAAGACATGGTAGCGCTCGCCCACTCACGTGCACAGATCCAATACTGTGAAACCGGTTTTGATGAAAACGGGAAACTTACCGGAATGCGGGTCCGACTTGTTGGTGACGCTGGAGCTTATCCAAGCATGGGAGCGCTCCTGCCAGGCTTAACCAAACAAATGGCAAATGGCACCTATAACTTGCCGAAACTCCGTTTCGATGTCGCAGTGGCTATCACCAACACATCTCCAACAGGAGCATACAGGGGAGCGGGGCGCCCAGAAGCAACTGCTCTGTTTGAACGCGCAATAGACCAAGCATCAATTGAGCTCGGTATAGACCCACTAGAAATCAGAAGAAAGAACTTCATACAGTCTGATCAATTTCCCTTTGACACACTGACTGGATGGACGTACGACACCGGAGACTACATAACACCACTTGAGAAGGCAGCAGACATCATCGGCTATGAGAAACTTCGCGAAGAACAACGTGAACGCCGTAACCAAGGTAACCAGAATATGTTAGGTATAGGCGTAGCTTCTTACGTTGAAGTAACTAGTGGTGGTGGAGGTTCCGAATACGCTTCTCTGGAAATACATGATGATGGTACTGCTACGATCAAAGCAGGTACATCTGCTCACGGGCAAGGTCATCAAACCAGTTTCGCCATGATCGTCTCCGAACATACTGGCATACCAGTAGAGGACATCAGACTCGTCCAGTCAGATACTGACATAGTCCCCCGCGGTGGAGGCACTGGCGGTTCCCGGTCACTTCAACTCGGAGGATCAGCCGTTCAGAATGCAACTGAAGCAGTTATTGATAAAGCACGTAATCTTGCAGCGCATCTATTAGAAGCGGCAATCGACGACATTGTCGTAAACACAGATCACGGTACGGTCGGTGTCGCAGGGGTTCCCGCTACCGCTTTAGCATGGGGAGACCTCGCCAGAGAAGCCCATACAGATCTGCCCGAAGGGACATTTGACCAATCTGATGGAATGGAAGGACTTGCCGCTCAACTGGATTTCAAACAGGAGAATGGGACTTTCCCATTCGGAACCCATATCTCAGTGGTTGAGGTTGATTTGGAAACGGGATCCGTCACCCTTCTCCGCCATGTCGCTGTCGATGATGCAGGAACAGTTATTAATCCATTGATTTTTGAGGGACAACAACAAGGAGGAATCTCGCAAGGAATTTCCCAAGCCCTATATGAGGAAGTTTTGTACGACGAATTCGGCAATCCCTTAACGGGAAACCTCATGGATTATACGTTCCCTTCTGCTGCGGAAATGATTGACTTTGAAACTCATCACACCACAACACCAACTAATCTCAACCCTCTTGGAGCAAAGGGAATTGGGGAGGCATCAACAATAGGTTCAACCCCTGCTGTTCAAAATGCTGTCATCGATGCAGTCTCGCATTTAGGGATACGGCACTTAGACATGCCGTGTACTCCTGAGCGGGTGTGGAGGGCAATTAAAGAAGCGCGAGCTGGAACATTAGCTGACCCGTGGAGTGAACCTCCGACGATTTTTGATCAATTTGGTAAATAATTAGGTTCCGGTTCAGGATCACCAGCTAGCACAATATTTACAGTTGTTAAAATTGCCATAATCACTATCCCGACAGCGAACGGAGTCAGAGATTCCTTAATCATCACATTCAGTAAACCGCCAATAGCCGCACCCAATGACATACGAACAGCGCTCGTGAATGCTCCAGCAGTCCCAGCAATATCACCCATCGGAAACAGCGCCGCGGAATTAAGGTTCGGCATTATGAACATAAAAGTCGACAAGACAATCGCAAGGATAGGCATGAATAGCCAGAAACTCGGTGTCCCACCTCGCATAGTTGTGACAATTAGTAGAACCGTGGAGCTGAAAATCAGAAACAGAGAAGAAATGATCAATAGTTTCTGAATACCGAAGACCATGACTACTTTCCCGTTTATCAGCGCAGTTACCCCAAACATAATCGCAACGATCCCGAAAATAATCGGGAATTGATCTCCCCTTCCGAGAATGTCGCTAATGATGCGCTCGCTGCTCGATAAGTACATTACAAACACTGCTTGCAAGCACACTGATGAAAGCGTATAGAAAGCGGTAGTTCGTGTCCGGCAAACACGAGCGTACCCCTTCTTCGTGGATGACCAGTTGAACTTTAATTTATGTTCTGGTTTAAGCGTTTCCGGTAGCCTAAGACTCCATACGCTCATAGCTGTAGCGAAGATAGCGCAGAACCAGAAAATACTTTTCCAAGGTAGTAGAGCAATAAGTCCAGCTCCGAATGTCGGAGCGATAACTGGAACCAGAACAAACACTGCCATGACTTCGGACATAGCTTTAGCCATACGGCTTCCATCAAAACAGTCTCGAATAACTGCTACAGCTACAACACGAGTTCCAGCAGCTCCAACTCCCCAGATAAATCTAAAAACCATCAATGTTGCGAAATTCGGGGCGAGAGCTGAACCAACGGAACCAAGAATAAAAATACTCACCCCGATGTATATGATTGGTTTTCTGCCATACCAATCAGAAAGCGGTCCAAAGAATAATTGAGCGACAGCTAAACCAACGAAGTAAATGGTAATGAGTTGTCCGGGCGCTGAAGAATTTTCGGAAAGCCCGTATGCGTCACGGATATCGTCAAACGCTGGCAAAAGAATATCTATTCCCAATGCCATCAATGCCATCATCATCGCTACTAATGAAAGAAGCTCACGCCTCCCTAGAGACAGAGGTGATGCCCTATCATCTAGTGTTGGGGGGAGAGGATCAGGCATTCAAGTACCCTACTCCTCTTCATGACTATTTAGATGAACGTATCTTGAAGTTCTTCAGTAGCTAGGATTCTTCTGGCGGGCTGGTGGTCGTGATCGCAGGTGGGATAACTTCGTTTCCATCAGTTACGCCGTCTTCTTGCCCTTTACGTTTTTTGACTTTAATGATGAGTTGTCGACTAGCTATTGCAACCGCGATGAGGAGTGTTAAGCCTTCAAACATTGGTTGGATCCAACTAATTTCACGAGGATACCGTAACCCAATTCCCTTAATCCCAAATGCAAGTGTGTACACCGCCAAAACGGTTCCCCATACGTTATATCTGCGGCTGAATTGGCTAGCCCCAAAGAATACCGCAGCGACAGCTGGGAAGAGGTAAGGTGGCCCGACAGTCGTTGTATATATTCCGAACTTCCATGAATAAACGAGTCCTGCGAACCCAGCTATTCCACCAGAAGCAACCAAACTTCCCCAAATGAGGCGATCTGTGTTGATACCGGATAAGCGTGCTGCTTCAGGATTGCCACCTGTTGCAAACATCTTTCTACCAGTGGGCGTGTGTTCCAAAACGTACCAGATGCCTACGGTAATAATCAGCCCATAAAGGAAGTACCAAGGCAACCCAATCTCGCTCCCAGTACCGGGCCAATCAAAGGTGAAGATTTTATCTCTACCGAAACCTCGGTAACTATCAGTTACTGCACCGTTGATTTGCCCTCCGTCATGGATATTCCGGATGATCGCAGCGACTACCTGGCTCATACCAAGAGTAGCGATAAACGAATTCACCTTTAGCTTGACGACGATGAAGCCATTTATCCATCCAATAGCGAGACACGCGAGGATACCAACAATTGCTCCTACGCCATTGGGAAGGTCTGTTTGCTCGGCGAACTTGTTAACTATCAGCAACCCCAATGCCAAATTAGCACCGATAGAGAGATCAAAAGTCTCCGTGGTCAACGGCACGAGGAAAGCCAGCGCTAACATCAATACAATTACTTTGTCGGTAAGAACAAATTCAATGCTCCCATTCCACATAAGGAAGCTATCTTCAGTGATTCCGAAGAAAACAAAGAAAAGAACAATCACATAGAGTGCGCTAAATCGGTCAAACCCTAAACGAGAGAAAAAAGAACGCGATAAAGTTTCTTGATCTGATGTACTCTGCGCATTTTCAGCATCAGAAGAGGGCGTATCATGTGTGGACATGTGTATCTTCCTTTGTGTTTGTATCTTGAGATTGCAATTGCGTTCTTTCAATAATTTCAACAGTCATATCGTCTCCCTGTAACTCTGCGGCGATCTTTCCGTTTCTTAAGACAATTACCCGGTGGGAGAGCCGGACAAGTTCTTCCGTATCCGTGGAAGCAACTAGAACAGCGGTGTTGCTCGCAGCGGCTTGATCAATCAATAGATGAATCTCTTCCTTAGCCCCTACATCAATTCCTCTTGTAGGTTCATCCAGAACTAGAACAGTTGGGTTTAAACGCAAACTACGACCGAAAAGCACCTTTTGTTGATTCCCTCCACTGAGGGCACCAATAGGATTCTCTGTTGTTGGCGTCTTGATATCGAGTTTTTCAATCCATTCATCCGTTTCAACCTTTTCGGCTTGGTGGTTCAACCGACCTTTATAAAAATTCCGGTTTACGTCACTTAAGGTCAAGTTCACCCGAACAGATTGAATCGGGACAACACCTTGAGAATACCGATCGGCACAAAGAAAAGCCATGCCAGCTTTAAGGGCTGCTTGAGGATCATAATTTGCTATTTCCATCCCAGAAACACCAACCAAACCATCATCGCTCGGAATTTGACCAGTTATAAGCGGAACGATCA
>MDTE01081123.1_pt1 | contig 16400 bp, 15 predicted proteins | sample 811231 | NCBI WGS metagenome assembly MDTE01 (sample SAMN05326651, study PRJNA326480) | marine metagenome | isolation source: seawater | place: Indian Ocean: Red Sea | collected 2010
AAAATCTTTTAATCCAAATCTTCTCAGTGATTCAAATAAATTAAATTTACGTTTGTATATTCAATTAACTGAAGATGATCTGAAGTTAAAGCAATATAAAAGATATTTAATGCCATTTAATCATAGGGGCGGAATACAGCTAGCTCATATAGGCTCTGAAAGAATTCAATTTAAAGACTTACAGGATTATATATTTTGGTTAGAAAGGCTTAAGAATTTAGATAAAAGGATTAGTCAGATTATTGAGCTGGCTAGATCAGGTTTAAATAAGGGCTATAGAGCCCCTAAAGTATTAATGGAAAGGGTTTATAGACAAATTAAGATCCAGACAAATAAAGACATAGAAGAACACCCCTTTTATCAAATTTTTAAAGATATACCTGCTAGCGTCTCTGCTTCTGAAAGGATAAAAGTACAAAACGAAGCAAAGTTAGTTATCAAAGATTTAATAATTCCATCTTATGAACTTCTTGAGGATTTTTTTGTTTCAGAATATCTACCTCAAACTAGAAAAACAGTGGGTTTATATGACACCCCAAATGGTAAAGAGCTTTATGAACAATTAGCTAAGTCATTTACTACAACTAATTTAACCCCTCAAGAAATCCATAATATTGGACTTAAGGAGGTAAAGAGAATAAGGGAAGAAATGGAAGGCGTTATGGAAGAGGTCAACTTCAAGGGAACCTTCAAAGAATTTCTGATATTTCTTAGAGAGGACAAAAGATTTTATTATGAAACCTCTGAAGAGTTGTTCGAGGGATATTTAGCTGTTTCAAAAAGAATAGACCCTGAATTAGTAAGTCTCTTTGGGAAACTACCCAGAACACCTTATGGCTTAAGGCCAATACCTATGGAGTCAGCTCCTGATACTACAACTGCATATTACATGGCACCTGCACCTGGAGGACTTAGACCAGGATACTACTATGTCAATTTATATAAACCAGAGACAAGACCTAAATATGAAATGGAAGTTTTATCTGTTCATGAGGCAGTACCAGGACATCACTTGCAAATAGCTTTAGCGCTTGAAAAGAAGAATATGCCAATGTTTAGAAGAGTAAGCCCTTATACAGCTTTTGTTGAAGGTTGGGGCCTCTATAGTGAAAGTTTGGGTTATGACCTAGGTTTGTACAAAGATCCTTATTCTAAATTTGGACAATTAACTTATGATATGTGGAGAGCAGTTAGGCTAGTAGTGGATACTGGAATACATTACTTTGGTTGGGAAAGAAAACAGGCCATTGATTTTTTTCTTGAGAATGCCGCTAAATCTGAATTAGATATTATCAATGAAATAGATCGATATATCGTTATGCCTGGTCAAGCTCTTGCTTATAAGATTGGACAGATGAAGTTTCTGAGTTTAAAACAAAAAGCAAAAGAAGAGTTAGGAAGTAAATTTGATATAAGAAAATTTCACGATTTAGTTCTAAGTGAAGGCGCAATTCCTTTAAATGAATTAGATATCCTAGTTAACGAATTTATTAAATCAGAAAGTAAATAGCATTTCTTGAGATTATATCTATATGTAATAACTATTTATTGGAATCTTGAAATAATATAATAATAACCATGAAACAGATAGATAACCTTAATTTAGATAATTTCTGGATACCTTTCACAGCCAACAATGTCTTTAAGCAAAACCCAAGGCTCTTAGTAGAAGCTCAGGGCATGTATTATAAGACGGAAGATGATAGAGAAATTCTAGATGGAATTGCTGGTTTGTGGTGTTGCAATGCTGGCCACTGTCATCCTCATATAGTTAAGGCCGTTCAGGAGCAAATAGCAACTATGGATTACGCTACTGCTTTTAATATGTCTCATCCCAAAGCGTTCCAATTAGCTGAAAAAATATCAGAGTTAACCCCTGAGGGATTAGATAGGATATTTTTTGGAAATTCAGGGTCTGAAGCAGTAGATACAGCTTTAAAAGTAGCTATAGCCTACCATGTAAGCAAAGGAGAAGGCCAAAGGACTAGATTTATAAGCAGACAAAAAGGTTACCATGGAGTTAATGTAGGAGGTACTTCTGTAGGTGGCTTGCCTGCCAATAGAAAGGCCTTTGGTGCTCTTTTATCTGGAACAGATCACTTAACTCATACTTGGAATCTAGATGAAATGGGATTTTCAAAGGGACAACCAACCTGGGGCCTTAATTTAGCAGAAGAACTAGAATCTATATTATCCCTTCAAGATGCTTCAACTATTGCAGGAGTAATTATTGAACCAGTTGTAGGATCTGGAGGCGTAATAATTCCACCTAAAGGATATCTAGAGCGCATTAGAGAAATCTGTGATGAGCATAATATATTACTAATTTTTGATGAAGTTATTACAGGCTTTGGAAGAGTGGGCCATGCATTCGCAGCAGAAAGATTTAATATTACCCCTGATGTTATTACTATGGCAAAAGGACTAACAGGTGCCGCTATACCTATGAGTGCTACTGCTTTTAAAAAGGAAATATATGATGAAATTGTAAGTGGCGAATCTGCCGCAATAGAACTATTTCATGGTTATACATATTCTGGACATCCTGTAGCTGCTGCTGCAGGATTAGCAACTATAGAAGTTTATGAAAATGAAAACTTATTTGAAAGGTCTTTGTCTATGGAGGGAATATTTGAGGAGTGCTTACATAGTCTTAAAGGTGAGAATCACATAATAGACATTAGAAACTTAGGCCTTATGGGAGCAATTCATTTTGGAACTAGCAAAAATAAAACAGCAATTGAGATCGCTTCAGAGGTATTTAAATACTGCTATGAAAATGATGTTTTGGTTAGGTTTTCAGGCGAATTTATAGTACTTTCGCCAGCATTAATAGTTGAAGAAAGCCAAATAAAAGAAATAATTGAAACAATTAGAAAAGGTATCCAGAGTATAGCTTAAAGTATGCATAATTTACTGGGGTGGTTTGAAGAAGCCATTAAGATAACTCCAGAGTCTAAATATGTAGACTCAAATGGTACCAAAATTCATTACTTGGTTTGGGGTGAAATAACAAAACCAGGTTTATTTCTCATTCATGGTTATAGTGCTCATGCTCATTGGTGGGATTTTATTGCACCTAGTTTTTTAGAAGATTATTGTGTTGTAGCAATAGATTTATCAGGAATGGGGGATAGCGAACATCGTGATTCTTATTCGCAATCATTATATGCTGAGGAAATTAAAGCCGTATGCGATGACATGAGATGGAAAGATGCGGTATTTCTTTCTCATAGTATGGCAGGTCCTATAACGGTTAAAACTGCTTCTATATACCCAGATCTTTTTAAGTCTTTAATACTTTTAGATTCCATTATTGTAGTACCTCCTGATAAAGCCAGATCCTTTTCAGGAAAAAGTTCAATGATAAGATCTGATTTTATTTACGATGATCTTGAAAAGGCAATTGATAGTTTCCGCCTTATTCCTCCACAGCCTTGTAGGAATGATTTCCTTTTAAAACATATAGCCTCAAAATCCTTTAAAGAAATAACATCTGGGTGGGTTTTAAAGTCTGATGCAACTATTATGAAAACTTATGAGTATGAAGATTTAACTGATGTTTTTATGAATCTTAAATGTCCTATTCATCTGGTATATGGTTTAATGAGTCAAATTTTCTCCCAAGAGATTTTAGAATATACAAAGTATGTAGGAAATATACCCGAAGAAGCAGTAGTGGGAATTCCGGGTGCTATGCATCATTTGTTTATAGATGAGCCAATTTTATTTATCGAAGAGATCAAGAAGGTTTTAAAAATCGGAGTTAATTCATGAGCAAAGGACCAGCTAAAACAATAATAGATATCACGAAAGGATTTGCTAAACATCAATATATTTGTAGCGAAGAAATCTCTACTGCTATTTACTTGGCAAACGAACTAGATAAACCTATCTTGATAGAAGGACCTCCGGGTGTTGGTAAAACTGAATTAGCTAATACAGCAGCCCTTTACTATAAAAAAGCACTTCTGAGGCTGCAATGCTATGAAGGCTTAGATGAAACGAAAGCGCTTTATGAATGGCGTTATGGAAAGCAATTGCTTTACACCCAGATTTTGAAGGAGCAGATGCAGGAAGTTTTAGAAGGAGCTAAAGGTTTAAAGGATTCCCTAGATAGGTTAATGGAATTTGAAGATATTTTCTTTTCAGAGCAATTTCTGGAATCTAGGCCTTTATTGCAGTCTCTGACTTCTGATGAAGGTACAGTTCTATTAATTGATGAAGTTGATAAAGCTGACGAAGAATTTGAAGCACTTTTGTTAGAGATCCTTTCGGAATTCCAAGTCTCAATTCCTGAATTAGGAGTTAAAAAGGCACAAGTTAAGCCTTTGGTAATTCTAACAAGTAACAATAGTCGAGAGATTGGAGACGCACTAAAGAGAAGATGCCTTCATCTTTATATTCCTTTTCCTGATGCAAAATTAGAGAGAGAGATAATAAAGGCGAGGGTACCTGAAGTAAGTAAGAAACTTCAAGTTCAGCTAGTAGATTTTGTGCAGGGTTTAAGGGAGTTAGATTTAAAGAAGCTACCAGCCATAAGTGAAACTATAGATTGGGCTAAAACCTTAATTCTTTTAAATGCTGATGAGTTAAATCAAGAATTAGCAAAAAATACACTGAATGTGCTTTTGAAGCATCAGCAAGATATTGATGTAGTTCAAAAAGAGGTGCCTCGTTTAGTGATGACTTCTGATGCCTAAAGTTCAATGGAAAGAGTCTTAACTGATTTTGTTAAAGCACTTAGAAATTCCAACATAAGAGTTTCTCCAGCAGAAACTTTAGATGCTACCGAAGTATTAGAAAAGATTGGCTATGACAACAGAGAGCTATTAAAGAATACTCTTTCTATTACTCTATCAAAAACCCCAGAAGAAAAAGAAAAATTTAATGACTGTTTTGAAGATTTTTTTAGAGAAAAACTATCTTCAGAAAATAATGAGATAAAAGATTCTCAGCAAGTTCCAGCTGAACAAAAGATAAATTCAGAATTAGCACAAAATCTTCTTCAAGATAGCTATGCCGATATTGAATTATCAATATCAAAGGCTGGTGAAGAAGCAGAAATAAGAGAAATAAAGTATTTTACTCAAAGAGCAGTCTTTTCTAGAAGAATATTAGATCTTATGGGAGTGGCAAATTTAGAAGAAGAACTCAATTTATTGGGGCAGCTTAATAAATCTGAGATGCCTTCTGATTTAGAGCAGAAATTAAGAAACGAACTTACTAGTTTAAGAGAAAGAGTATCAGATTATGTACAACAGCAGTTTTTATTACATGGAGATGTAAGTGGTGAGCAGCTAAGAGAGCAAGTTTTTAAGTCAATGAATATGGGCCAGATAGACAGATCCTATCTTCATGAAGTTCATTCTTTAGTTAGAAGAATGGCAAAAAAACTTGCTAATATGCATTCAAGAAGAAAAAAGAATTTTAGACGAGGGAAGTTAGATATAAGAAGAACAATAAGAGACAACTGGGTTAATCAGGGAATTCTGTTCAATTTAAGGTGGTCTTATAAAAAGGTTGATAAACCAAAGATCTTAGTAATCTGTGATGTGAGTGGTTCCGTAGGTTCTTACGCTAGATTTATGCTTATGTTTCTTTTTAGTTTAACTGAAGTAGTATCTAAAATTAGAGCTTTTGTTTTTTCTTCACATTTAGGAGAAGTAACCGATGATTTTAAAAGTGGTAATCTTGAAAGTTCTATAGAAACAGCTCTTTCTAAATACGGAGGGGGCTCAACTGATTATTCTCAGGCACTCTCAGACTTTGTCAGTCTTTGCATTGATGAAATAGATAAGAAAACTACTGTAGTAATTCTAGGAGATGCAAGAAATAACTTTGGTCCAGAAAAGGCAGATCTCCTTAAATCTGTATACGAAAGATCAAAACAAGTATATTGGCTAAATCCTGAGGGTAAATATAGATGGAATACAGGAGATTCAGTGATGAATACCTATTCTGCTTATTGTACAAAAGTTTTTGAATGTGGAACTTTAGATCAACTAGAGAGAGTTATCTCAACTCTACTCAAGACAGCTATTTAGTTTAATCAGATCTTTTCAGCTGCTAAAATAATTCCTTACTAATTTAAAATTAACCATGAAAAAATTTATAAAATATATACTTATACTTTCTACTATTTCAGCTATATCTAATTTATCTGCTCATAGCCTGAAGGATTCAATTGAAAGTGATGACAGAACTCCAGCTTATAAAGCAAGGGATGTATTTAGGCACCCTTATGAGACTTTAACTTTCTTTGGTATAGAACCAGATATGACTGTTGTTGAATTAAACCCTGGGGGTGGGTGGTATACAGAGATTCTAGCTAATTATATTCACTATCCTGGAACTCTTATTGCTGCTCAAGGTAATTATTATCTAGATAGGTTTAAAAAGAAGATCGATAGTAATCCAATCTACGGAAGAGTAGAGCTGGTAGGACTAGACTCAAAATTAGCAGAACCTAATAGTGTTGATGCAGTCATAACATTTAGAAATTTACATAATTGGTTAGGACCAAAAATGGAATCTATATTTAAGAATTCTTTTGTAGCTCTAAAACCAGGTGGAATTTTTGGAGTTGTTGAACATAGGGCAGAACCAGGAACCGGAATTGATTTGATGAAGAGTAGTGGCTATGTAACTGAAGAATTGGCTATAGAAGTCGCTATAGAAAGTGGATTTGAATTGGTTGCTAAATCAGAAATTAATGCTAACTCTAAAGATACAAAAAATCATCCAAAAGGGGTTTGGACTCTACCACCAAGTTTAAGATTAAAGGATGTTGACAGAGAAAAATATGCCTCTATAGGTGAGAGTGACAGAATGACACTTCTCTTTAGAAAGCCACTTTAATGAATATAAAGAAAGAAAAAGATTCACTGAACCCTATTGCAGATCAAGTTGAAAAAAGTATAAAAGAAAAATCTCAGAAGGCCGAAGAGTTTGTTAAAAATGGCATGGGTATTTTAGAGGAAGTATTTTCTAAATTACTTGAGGTAAGACCAAAAGAAATAAAATTAAAAGAAATGAATCATAAAGAAAGAGGGGAAGACAGATAGCCTTCCCCAATTTTTTTTAACCTAAAAGCTTACTTTTAGAGGTAAGCTTTATCTTTCTCGGTTTCTTTTCATCAGGAATAATCCTCTCAACACCAACAAAAAGCATCCCATTAGATAGAGCTGCTCCTTTGATGACCATGTCATCTGAGAGTACGAACTTTTTAATAAAGTCTCTAGCCGCTAAACCTTGATGAAGAAGTCCTTCGCTGGCTTCTTTAGGTCTATTTCCTTTTATGGTCAGAGTTTCTTCAGAAAGTTCAATATCTATATCCTTTTCCTCGAAACCTGCAACAGCTAATTCAATAGCATATTGATCTTCAGATACCTTTCTTATGTTGTACGGAGGGTAATTAGTTTCTTTAGCTCTGGAGCTCGCTAATAGCGCCAAAGTATCAAAAGTCCTATCAAACCCAACTGCAAATGGAGAGATGTCTCTCCAGATTGAATCAAAAGTTGTATTTAACATTTTTTTTCTCCTTATTTAAGCAAGTTATTATTTAATTTACGTAAGCCCCTAAGGCACCTACACTATATATATTGAGGTTTAAAATTTTTTATCAAGGAGTAAACATGAAAGATTTATTTTCAATTGAAGGCAAGGTTGCATTAATTACCGGAGGATCCAGAGGGATTGGAGAAATGATAGCTGCAGGCTTTTTGTCGAGTGGAGCTAAGGTTTATATAAGTTCAAGAAAGGCAGATGTTTGTAATTCAACAGCTGAAAGACTTAGTCAAGAATATGGTAGTGAATGTATTTCATTACCATCAGATTTGTCTAATTTAGAAGGTATAAACTCTTTAGTTAAAGAGTTGAATTCTAAAGAAAAACATTTAGATATATTAATAAATAATGCAGGAGCTGCATGGGGAGCTCCATTAGATGAATACCCAGAAAATGGTTGGGATAAAGTTATGGATACAAATGTAAAAGGTGTGTTTTTTTTAACCCAAAAACTTTTACCTCTACTTAGATCTGGGGCCAAGAAAGAACCTTCAAGAGTAGTAAATATTGGTTCTATAGATGGTTTGTCTGCAGGCGCTTTTGAAAACTATGCTTATGGTCCTTCAAAGGCTGCTTTGCATCATTTAACTAGAATATTAGCTGCAAATCTTATAAAAGAAAAAATTATAGTAAATGCTATTGCTCCAGGACCTTTCCCTACATGGATGTTGAGCACAGGAGTAGGATTTGGTGGGGAAACAGATGTAGATTGGACAGCGGTAGGTGAAGGTAACCCAAGCGGCCGAGTTGGAGATATGAAAGACATTGCTGGCTTAGCCATTTTTCTTTCTTCAAGAGCAAGTGAATACACTGTTGGACAAACTATAGCCTGCGACGGCGGTTCTGTTGCTAGTAAATAAGGAAAATCATGGAAGTAAAAAAGATTTCTATCTTAGGAGGTACAGGTGATTTAGGAACCGGCCTTGCTTCAAGATTTATAAAAGCAAAATACGAAGTAATTATTGGTTCCAGAACCCTAGAAAAAGCAAAAGAAGCAGAAAAATTATTAGGTGATTCAGTAATAGGGATGATGAATAAAGAAGCTGCAGCTGCAGGAGCTATAGTTATTTTGACAGTACCTTTCGCTCATCAACAAGGTATTTTAAGCGAGTGCAAAGAGGAAATAGATGGGAAGTTATTTATAGATACAACGGTTCCTCTATTACCACCGAAAGTTGCTACTGCTCAAATGCCCTCTGAGGGTTCAGCTGCACAAATATCTCAAAATATTTTAGGAGATAATGTCAATGTCGTTTCTGCCTTCCAGAATATCTCAGCAGACTTATTAAAGGGAAATGAGGATATTGATTGCGATGTCTTAGTGTGCGGCAATAAAAAAGAATCTAGGCAAGAAGTTATAGATTTGATCCATTCTATTGGCATGAAAGGTTGGCATGCAGGTATGCTGGCTAATTCCACCGCCGTTGAAGCCATGACTTCAGTACTTATCAGTATTAATAAGCATCATTCAATCTCTCATTCAGGAATAAAAGTTACCGGTAAAGAAGATTAAAATTGAAAAGCTTAGAATTTATTGCTGTAGAAGGTATACCTTTAATAAAAGAAGGAGATAATTTAGTAGGGGTAATTCTTTTAGCTTTAGAAAAAAACAATATCAGCTTAAATAATAATGATATTTTAGTAATTGCCCAAAAGGTTGTTTCTAAATCAGAAGGAAGATATGCGTATTTAAACGAAATAGATCCATCTGAAAAAGCAATTGAACTTTCTAAAGATTTGGACAAAGACCCCAGGCTTGTCCAGTTAATTCTCAATGAATCAAATGAAGTTATCAGATATAGAAAAGGGGTGATAGTTGTTGAAAACAAACTTGGTCTAATTCATGCAAATGCTGGTATAGACAGATCTAATATTGAATCAGAGAAAGACAATCCAAGAGTCCTGTTACTACCAAAGGATCCTGATAAAAGCTCTTTAAGAATAAGGAAGGAAATCTTCAATCAATCCAATAAAGATATTGGAGTTATTATTAATGATAGTTCTGGGAGAGCTTGGAGGAATGGAATAGTTGGAATAGCAATAGGTTCAAGTGGAGCTGACGTATTAACTGATTTAAGAGGCAAAACAGATTTATTCGGAAACACGTTACAGGTAACGGAAGTAGGTATAGCAGATGAAATTGCTTCTGCTGCTTCATTATTAATGGGACAAGGCAAGGAGGGCCTACCTGTAATAATTGTAAAAGGCTTTTCAAAATCTACAGATAAAAACGGTGCTAAAGCACTAATAAGAAAGGCATCAGAGGATCTTTTCAGATAACTCTATGAAGAAAAAGATATTGGTACTTTGTGGAGGAGTTGGTGGAGCGAAGTTAGCCTATGGCTTATCAAAAAATCTTTATCCTGAAGAAGTAGTCTTCTTAGTAAACACAGGAGATGATTTCAACCTCTACAATCTATATATATCTCCTGATCTTGATACGGTCATGTATACCCTAGCAGGTATGAACGATCCAGATAAAGGTTGGGGTTTAAAGGATGAAACATGGAACAACCTCAATAGATTAAAGAAATTTGGAGTAGATACCTGGTTTCAGTTAGGTGATAAAGATTTAGCAACCCACATTAAGAGAACTCAGTTAATTAATGAAGGTAAGTTATTATCTGAAGTAACAGAATCTCTTTGTAGTTCATTACATGTTAAATACAAAATCTTACCTATGTCTGAAACAGTTGTGTCTACCAAAGTTAAAACTAATCAAGGCGAATTGTCTTTCCAAGAATATTTTGTTAAAAATAAATGTGTTCCAAAGGTTAAAGAAATAAAATTTCAGGGAGATAAGGAAGCTGTAGTTCCTTTGTATATAAAAGAACAAATAAAAAGAAATGGATTTAGAGGTGTAATTATTTGTCCTTCTAACCCTTTTTTAAGTGTGGACCCAATCTTGTCTATTAAAGAAATAAAAGATTTCTTAATCAAATCTAACATTCCTAAACTTGCAGTCTCACCAATCATAAACAATAAATCAGTTAAAGGACCTACTGTAAAAATAATGAAAGAAATGGGTATTAATCCTAGTATTGAATCTATCGCTAAACACTATGAAGGGGTAATTGATATTTTGTTGGTAGATGCTATTGATAAAAATGATTTACCTAAGAATATGGATATTCAATTTAACTTTGATTCCATCCTAATGGACAGTGAAAAAAAGAAAGTTTCTCTTGCTAAAGTATGCTTAGAGAAGCTGGAAAAGATAACATAATGAATATGATTTGGGCAATTACACCTATTAAATCTTTTAAAAGACCAAAAAGTCGATTAGGTGACGTTTTGAGCCTTAAACAAAGAAGGGTGCTTGTAAAACATATGTTGAATAGAGTTCTTGTAAGTCAAAAGAAAAGTAAGTTATTTAAAAAATTCTTAGTTGTTACCGAAGACAAGGAGGTAGTCAAATTTGTTAAAGAAGAGGGCTTTGATGTTCTTTTACAAAGAAGACCTGGGCTTAATCAAGGAATAACTGAAGCTTCACTAAAAGCTAAGAGGTCTGGAGCTAAAAGCATATTAATCATTCATGCAGATGTACCTAGATCTAGCTCTTCAATTTTAAAATCAATAACAAAAAAACATAAAAAATTAATCAATGAATTTAATGAAGGCATAACAATATCTCCAGATGCATTAGGTGAGGGAACAAATTGCATGTTATGTACCCCTCCTGATGTATTAAAATTTAGTTATGGCCCTGGAAGCTGTTTAGCACATATGGAAAGAGCGCATAGGAAGGGAATTCAAGTAAGACTCTATAGATCTAAAAGATTAGAATTTGATATTGATAGAGATTCTGATTTAACTAAACTTGTTAAGAAAAGTGGTTACACTAAAGTCGCAGACTATATACAATCTATTGAAAATGAATGAATATAATTTAAAGTCAGGTGATGAAGGGGTAATAACTTATAAATCCGCTAACCCTTTTGAATTTTTTCATATATTAAACTCAAAAGATTATGAAGAACAAGATATGTATGGAACTCTTGTTTTCCCTGAGAAAAAGAAGAAACAATACCCTCTAGTAATATGTATGCATGGGAGCTTGGGGTGGAGAGGGCACCATCATGAACATTCCGTAAATTATTTAAATAATGGGTTTGCTATTTTCAGAGTCAGTAGTTTTGATGCTAGACAAGTTATTTCAATTGTAGAAGATCAAATGCAGGTAACCCTGGCTACTACACTTACAGATTGTTTTAATGCTCTTAAATTGTTGTCAAAGCATCCTGATATAGATGAAAAAAACATTTTTATTGCTGGATGGAGTTTGGGTGGTTCTACTGCTCTTTATTCGGCATGGGAACCTTTAGCAGAAAAACTAGCTCCTAAAGGGGAGAGGTTTGCAGGTCATATAGCTTTTTATCCTGGTGCTTTTATTTGGCCTGAGGAAATGAGATGGAGTAAAGCCCCAATACTTAATTTAATAGGGAAGAATGATGACTATACTCCTCCCATTCTTGTTGAAATGTTGTCACCAGCAATTAATGAAAACGGAGGCAATAGTAAGGCTATTTACTATGAAGATAGCCATCATTCATTTGATTCCATTGACCCTGTTACATATGTTCCTAATGCTATAGCAGTGGGAAGGAAGCATTCTATAATTGGAAGGGATGGGATTCATTTTTATGAAGACGAAGAAGGTAATAAGTACTTAATGAATGAGCCACATGAAAGAAAAAAATTATTTGAGGATAGAGTAACTATTGGGGCTCATTTAGGCGGTAATTGGAAATCCAGAAAAGCTTCAATGAAAGACTCTGTTAATTTTTTATTAGAAAACGTGAATTAAATTTGAGAGAAAGGGAATTACTAGATTTATCTAACAATACTAATACATCTGAATTAGTTAGAGAGGCCTCATCAATTAGAGATGCTGGTTTTGGTTCATTAATTACATACTCACCTAAGGTTTTTATCCCATTAACTCATCTTTGTAGGGATGTTTGTCATTATTGTACATTTGCTAAAACCCCGAAGCGCATTTCCTCTCCGTACATGTCTATAGATAAAGTTATTGAATCAGCTAAAGAAGCTGAGAAATTTGGTTGTAAAGAAGCTCTGTTTACTTTAGGAGAAAGACCAGAACTAAGATATTCAGCTGCAAGAAAAGCTCTTTCCTCTATGGGCTACTCAACCACTTTGGAGTATTTAAGAGTTGCTTCTCAGGCAGTAATAGAAAACACGGAATTACTCCCACACTTAAACCCTGGTTGTATGACTTTAGATGAAATAAAAGAACTTAGACCTTTTTCTGCCTCAATGGGAATGATGTTAGAAAGTTCTTCTAAAAGACTTTGTGAGAAGGGAGGGCCGCATTACGGTTCTCCTGATAAAGATCCCGAAAAAAGAATAGCAACTTTAGAGAATGCAGGTAAAGCTAAGGTTCCATTTACTACAGGCATACTTATTGGAATAGGTGAAACTAGGTTAGAAAGAGTAGAGTCACTTCTGGATATTAAAAAGAGCAATGATAATTATGGTCACATTCAAGAAGTAATAATCCAAAACTTTAAGCCAAAACAAGATACTAAAATGTCTGAACATGAAGAACCTTTAATGGAAGAACTTTTATGGACTATTGCTGTAGCTAGAATAATATTTGGTTCTTCAATGTCTATTCAGGCACCACCTAACTTGAGCCCAAATAATTTAAGTTTATTAGTGGATTCCGGAATAAATGATTGGGGAGGTGTGTCACCTGTAACACCTGATTACGTTAACCCAGAAGCACCTTGGCCTCATTTAGTCGATCTTGAAAAACAAACTTATGTTTCAGGAAAAACTCTAACTCCTAGACTAACTGTTTACCCTTCCTACATAAATAATTTAAATGAGTGGTTTGACGACGGGCTTAAATCTAGAATTTTAAAACAATCAGATTCTTCAGGGTTGGCCCGTGACACGAACTGGACAACTGGTAGAAGTAATCCTAATTTTAAATTAAAGCCTAAATCAATTATTCCATTAAGACACTCTTCAGCTTTAAAAGAGATTGTAGATTTAACTTTAAATATGAAAGAATTAAAAGAAGATCAAATAGTTAAGTTATTTGAAGCAAGAGGGCCTGATTTTAATTATGTCAATAAAGCTGCAGATGAGCTTAGGAAGGATTTAGTAGGCGAAGAAATAACTTATGTTGTTAATAGAAATATTAACTATACAAACATATATTATTTTAATTGTACTTTCTGTGCTTTTTCTAAAGGAAAGACTTCAGAAGAGCTCAGAGGTAAGCCGTATGACATATCTTTAGATGAAATAGTTAGAAGAAGTAAAGAGGCCTACCAAAGGGGTGCAACTGAAGTTTGTTTACAGGGAGGAATTCATCCCAAATATAATGGCGATACTTATAAATCTATTATTTCTTCAATTAAAGAAGCACAACCTGAGTTACATATACATGCCTTTTCACCTTTAGAAATTTGGCAAGGAGCTAATACCTTAAATAAGGAGCTTGCTGAATACTTACAAGAATTAAAAACTCTAGGTTTAAGCACTTTACCAGGAACTGCGGCAGAGATATTAGATGACGAGATAAGACAGGAAATCTGTTCTGATAAGATTACAACCAATGAGTGGCTAGAAGTCATGAAAACAGCACATAGTGTTGGAATGAATACAACAGCTACAATAATGTTCGGTCACGTAGATAAACCTATACACTGGTCTAGGCACCTTCTAAGAATTTTAAAGTTGCAAAAGGATACTTTTGGGTTTACTGAATTTGTGCCCTTGCCATTTGTTCCGATGGAAGCGCCAATGTATATTAAAGGAAAATCTCGTTTTGGCCCTACATTAAGAGAGTCTATTTTAATGCATAGTGTTTCAAGACTTGTCTTTAATAAATACATACCGAATATACAGACTTCCTGGGTAAAAATGGGACCTGAAGGTATGAAAGAATGCTTAAATTCTGGTGCAAATGACTTAGGTGGCACTTTGATGAATGAATCTATAACAAGAGCTGCAGGTGCTCAACATGGTCAAGAGTTTCCAGCAAAGGAAATAGAAAAATTTATAAAAAGTATAAAAAGAATACCCAAACAAAGAAATACTCTGTATGGAAGTGTTTCTGAGGAAGTGCATTTAAGAGGTGCGCATCCTTTTCGCTTATCTCCAATAAGAAATAATTTAGAAGATAGAAAAAACCTTATTACTAGTTCTAAATGAAAAGAGCATTCTTTTTTTGTTTTATAAGTTATGTTATTGCTTTAATAGCAGCATTTTTTAGTGGTTCTTACTTTGTAGATGAAAACCTGTGGAAAGCTATTACAGTAGGGCATGTTGTAGCAACTATCGTAATATATATTTCTAGTATATTAGTTAAAAATTCGAGTCTTTATGATCCATTTTGGTCAGTAGCTCCTTTGCCAATAGCTCTTTATTTAAGTTATGCCGCTTTAGAAATGGGTGGAAGCATAACAAAAATTTTATTGGTGCTGTTACCGCTAAGTTATTGGTCCTTCAGACTTACAAATAATTGGAGAAGAAGTTGGCAAGGACTAGAGCATGAAGATTTTAGATATATTGACCTAAAAGAAAGGTTTAAGAAATATCCGTATATAATTGATTTCTTTGGAATTCATTTGTATCCAACACTCCAAGTTAATCTGTCGCTTTTGCCTTTGTATTATGTATTAATTAATGATGTTACAGAAATACCTTTTTTTTTATACATGGCCTCAATATTTACTTTTAGTGCTGTTGTTTTAGAACATGTAGCAGATGAACAAATGTACAAATTCAGATCAAATCCTAAAAATAAGGGTAAAACAATGAATCTATCATTATGGAGATTTTCTCGACACCCTAATTATTTAGGTGAGGTTCTTTTTTGGTGGGGTTTATTTTTTATGTCTCTTTCTTTGTCTTTAAGTAATTTTTGGTTATTAATTTGCCCTTTAAGCATGACATTAATGTTTACTCTAGTTACTTGCTCTATGATGGACCAAAGAAGCTTAAAAAATAGACTTGATTACGCTGCTTATATGAATAGAACCTCACAATTATTATTGTGGAAGCCAAAAAATTGAAATTTTATTGTTAGTATTATGAAAATGTTTGGCATGCCAATTTCTAATTATGGTGACGCTTCAGTTTTCCAATACCGAGACGATTTAGAGATACCAGAAGTTAATCCCAACGAAGTTTTAATTGAAATAAGATCTACTTCTGTCAATCCTATAGATTTAATGAAAAGAGAAGGATATGGAAAAACAGTTTTTGAACAACTGAGAAGAAATTTATTTCCATGGATCTTAGGAAGTGATATTTCAGGTGTAGTTAAAGATTTAGGATCTAGGGTTAAGAATTTTAGTATAGGAGATGAGGTGTGGGGAAGTACTTCCAACCCTAATGGAGGAACTTATTCACAGTTTTCATCTATAAATCAATTCGAGATCGACCTTAAACCTACAAACTTATCATTTAATGAAGCTGCTTCTTTGCCTTACGTAGGTCTTACCACATGGGCAGCCTTAATAAGATGGGCTAGTTTAAGACCTCAAGATTTAAATAATAAAAAAGTTTTTATTAATGCTGGTTCTGGAGGGGTAGGTACTTTTGCCATTCAGTTATTAAAGAGCTGGGGAGCACAGATAGCTACTACCTGCAGTAAAGAAAATCATGATTTAGTTAGGTCTTTGGGAGCTGATGTAGTCATTGACTATAAAGCAGAAAAATTTTGTGATAAGTTATTTGATTATGATTTAGTTTACGATTGTGTCGGAGATTTTGCAGGACAACAATCAGTTAGTGAATGTATGGGTATCTTAAAGAACAAGTCTAGTTCTCATTATATTTCTTTAAATCAT
>MDTE01199693.1_pt1 | contig 16399 bp, 26 predicted proteins | sample 811231 | NCBI WGS metagenome assembly MDTE01 (sample SAMN05326651, study PRJNA326480) | marine metagenome | isolation source: seawater | place: Indian Ocean: Red Sea | collected 2010
GGCGCTAGTGCTGAGTTTGACCGTGATTCAGTAATGCTTAATGGGCAAGCCCTCGACCAAGAAGAGCTGGCATCCCAAGTATCGAGTCCGTCTCAATGGATGGATAACTTTGATCTAATGGGAATGTACGCTGCTCAAGCTCTGCGTGACAACTATGGTGTAGTTACAATTACTGATTATGAGCAACCTGGAAAATCATGGCCTGTGGATGAGTTTGTTGCACTCAAGAAGAGCATTTCATCAGGTTACTAGAAGGAAACTAATGAAAATCTCAAAGAAACAGCTTCGACGTATTATCAAAGAAGAGAAAGCCAAGGTGCTCAAGGAGCAGTATGGAATGTCAGAGGAGTTGAGTCCTCTAGTTCAATTTGGCCGCGCGTGGGCCGGGCTTGGTGGAGCAGTTGGTGAGCAGATGAACACTGTTGTTAATGCGTTCATCGAGAACAGAGAAGAGGACGTTTACGATATCAATCCAAACGCTTTGGATTTAGGTTTTGAGAGGTTAATGCCGGCGCTTAGAAACTTGGGCCCGAGCAGCGAAGAGGCTGATACTGTGATCGAAGCTTTGGAATGGGCTCGACGCATGTTTGAACAGGGTGAAGAAGAATTAGCTGTTGATATCGCTGACGGTGATGCCGCTGCAGGACTCTAAAATGAAAATCACTAAGAGACAGTTAAGAAAAATCATCAAGGAAGAAATAGAAGTAATGCATCTATCTAATATCCATGATCTTTCTTCTGCCGGCAGGGATTTTGGCGAAGGTGGCAGCGCAGAGATGGCTAAAGGACAGCTATTTCATATTGCAAAGAATGCTCAATCATTACACGACAAACTAAACAATGATGATCAATTACCCGAATGGGTGCAAAGTAAGATCGCAGTGGTTGCGGATTACGTAGAAACAATAGCTGATTATTTGGAATACAAAATACACCAGTCGGAAAACGGTGAACAATAAAGGGAGAATGTCATGAAGGTTTCAAAGAGACAACTAAGACAGATTATTAGAGAAGAGAAGGCCAGAATGCTGGCTAATAGAAACAACAATAAACCTCTTGTTGAGAGCATGGATGCTATTAAAGATGGCATGGGAGCTTTTATGGAGATGATGGACGGTAAGGTGGAAGCATTTGCTGCCTGGCTTGACAAGAATCCAAAAGTAAAAGAAAAAGTCGACTTTGCGCTCTCACCCCACAAAGCAGAAGAGCCTAAGGCAGAATAATGAAAATTACAAAGCGACGACTCCAACAGATCATTAAGGAAGAAATGTCTGACTTTAATGGTGAACTAGACACAGAATTGGAAACTCGAGAAGATGCTTTCTCTGGCGGTGACAATTTAGTATTACCTATTGATCATTCTAAAGCTACTAAGGGCCCTGCTGTTCAAGCTGAACCTGAAATGCTTCCTCCGGCTGAGCCTATTCTCAATAATGAGAGTGTTCGTCGTATACGTGTTTACCGCGGGTCAAATGATCTGGGTAAGGTCTGTGTGCTTCCTGCTCTTGTATATGAACATTATTATGATGCCTATGTTTCCGGTAACACAGAGAGAGCTCTGGGTATCTTAGAAGAACATCTAGACACTAGAATACCAGGATGGATCGATTATGAGTGGTAAAAAGAACATTTCTAATGACGAGTTTAGAGACATGACTCGTAAGTTTCTTTCTGATATGTTTTCCGGCACGAAAGAGTCTGGTTCGCTTAACGAGCAGTTCTCTGAGCGATTTGAAGATCTTCCGGCCGGTGATTATGGACGAACCGAAAGCGGAAATCCTCAAAGCTACGATGAGTTTTATGCTAGACTAGAAAATATTACTGACCTTCTAGAGGGGCTAACACTAGACTATTCTGATTCCCATTGGCTGCACCATCGTGATCATGGATCGCTAGCTCAGGATTTGCTTCGTCTCTTTGACGCATCCGATAAACTTCGAGGGGCTGCTCTAGGTCTCTCATCTTCTATGGCAGAATAACATGATTCTTTCTCGACGATATCTTAGAGGTGTCGTCAAGGAATCAGTCGCTGAATCTGGGGCTTCACAACCCGTAGTCTTTAAAAGCGACTTAGATCCCCAAATGAATGTAGTAATAGTCTATCCGGAGGATGAGAAGTACGAGGCTGTACTTCCTGTCTTTGATCAAAAAGGTCATGCATTCTTAGCTAATGAAACAACCATGGTAGTTGATGGAGCAGCATTAGGTGAAGAATGGTTCACGCCAGATCATCTAACCGTAATTCAGGCACATGAGCTAGGGCACAAATTAGCAGGACACGTTGGCTTGTCAGACCATAGCAATCCCCATATGGAAAAAGAAGCAGATTGGCTAGGGTATAAAATCCTTAGGAATCGAGGGATAGACTCTGCTGCGGATTTACACGAAGAAGAATACGAAGCAAGATATGGGTCACGACCGGATGAAGATGATTACTTAATGGTGCATCTTATAGAATTGGCGTCCTAGGAGTAGACATGAGACTAACAGAGAAAAAATTGCGAATGCTAATACGAGACGTAATTTTAGAACAAGTAGTAGGTTATCAAGCACCATCAAAATCATATGATGATCCCATGGGTGACGATGATCATGACGTTTCAGTTCCAACTACAGGTTCAAGCAGTAGCTCAAGTCATGACTCTGATTCCGGCGGTGATACTAGCGCATCTTCTGATAGCTCTGACTCCGGAAGCTCAGATGGTGGAGGTTATCTTTCCGTTGGTGACATGGGTGTAGATACATCTCTAACAAAGCCTGACACTGATGAGAAGCAAGCGTCTGCTAATCAAGTGAGAACCCTTACTAAACAGAGACAGGAAGACTTAGATAAGGATGATACTGTAGATGCTGAGAATACAGGACAGCAGCTTAAAATGGCAAGGAAAATGAGAGGTTAACTCTTTCTGTTCTTAACCCACTCGTGAAAAACAGATTCTTCTATTTGCATCGCAGCACGAACTAGTTTCCTTATATCTTCCCCTTTATTAGATTCTCCCCACACCCAACGAATAGTATTTTTTCTTTGTTGAAGGTGTGCTTTTCTATTGTGCACATCATCCATCATTGCCTTTATGTCTTTCTCTTCTATCTTAATATCGATATCATGACTTATCGCATGAGCTAACAAAGCTGCTGTGTCTTTATTGTCATATGCACTTTGTATTTTTTTGAACTCATTGTCATCACCGTTGTTTTTATCCGGGTGGGTTTTGAGGGCTAATTGCTTATGGAGAGATTTTAGGATTTTTTCCTGAAGCTCTGTTTTGGGTATCTTCTTAAGATCGTCTTGTTCTACTTTAAACATTTGCATGTCTCTCAAGAATTCCTGCTCTAGGGCAAAGTCTTTCGCAAACTCACTACTGTATAGTAAGTCTTGTTCTTCAAATAGTTCTTCTTCTAAAACAACTGCCTGTGATAGATGAGAGATAATTTTAAATGCTTTAGATTTTGACATAGTAACAGAGTTTTATTCTTTCCCTGTTTTAATTATATTTCTCCATCTACATGAGACTGTCTATGATCACATATATTAGATAATCCCAAAGGAGAAAATATGATCAGTACATCCGGAAGTAATCACCCACTCCCGACAGGGGCACTTTTTTTCGAAAGAGACGGCTCAGTAAGGCTTCATATGTCATCTGATATTGATGAAAAAGAAGAAAAATCAATTATGATGGCTAGCGATTTTTTTCAATATGCACTACAGAGAGAAGATTGGCTTTCTGAGTTTCTGGATGAAAAGTATACAAAATCTCCCACGTATCTTACAAAGCCTCGCTCTAAAAAGAAAAGGTTTACAAAGCATGATCTTAGAGTTATTCCCGGAGGACTTTCTAGCGGGTCACACCTAGATAACACAGATATAAATTAGGCATTATGTACTGCCGGCTTCAATAGAATAGAATAGTTTTTTATAATTCGGGAGAATAATCAATCTAGTCCTCTCTTTTCCCAAGAAGGTGCATAAATAAAAGGTAGAGGGCTTTATGGACTATAGCACATTTTTCGTCATTTATACTATATTTTTTAGTGGACTTACTCATTATGAAGAGCCCGATTCCCATGGTCGTATAGAAAAAAACACCAAGCCGGCTTCTTCTAGAATCTACAAACCCATTAACATGGATAATAATCTAGAGTTTGCAAACTGGTCCGATGCTCTAAGTTCTGACAAGGTTCGAACAAAATAAACACTGGCGTGTAAACACTCAAAAGAATATTTATTCTTGAGACTACCATGAGTATAAGATTACTAAGACGTTATATTAGAGAACAAGCTGCGCGCATCGGAGGTTTGGGATCTAGAAATGTTTTTACTCATGATGATAGTCCTTATACATGGGAAGATTTACCGGGTTACGATGTCGACATTTCTCCAAATGTAAACGGGAGATATTCACTTACAGTTTTCTTTAACGGTAAGCAATTAACCCCTTCTTTGCAATTCAATGATTATGAAGAAGCAAATCACAAGGGGAGAATGATAGTCGATAAACACAGGGTAAAGAGTGGCCAGGAAGAAGAAGCTTAAAACCGAATTTCATTCTAAGTTTCCTACATCTTATGAAGACCATAAGGCTGGAGAAGAAGTAGTATACAAAAGAATGTCAGACGGCAGTCTTTCTATCGGGGTTATAAAATACTTTCATGTCAATTGTGAAGATCCTGCTGTCGTTCTAGTTGACATGCTTTTAGGTAACTTTCAAACAGCCTTTGTAAGAGACATTAAAATCGAAATGTCAGAAAAGAAGAAAAGAGCTTTGTGGGTAAAAGCTGAAAATTCTAAGGGACGACGTCGGGCTCGGAAATAATTTCTACTTCCACCGGCGAAAAGAGAAAGTCTCTAACGTCTTTCAAGCCGGTGCCTAAACCTACATTTTCTAAAGTTCTAAATGCTGTGTGTATAACACCGATAACTTCCCAATTGGAATTAAAAACCGCGCTTCCTGAAGATCCCGGTTTAGTGGGTACTGTGTAAAATCTTACCAGCTCCCCGGACGAAGGCATTCGGTCTTTGCCGGCGAAGAACCCTCTAAAAATCAATGCCATCTCGGATCCCGCAATACCGTACGGAGCTCCGATTGTAAAAACTTCTTCCCCTATTTTTGGTTCCTTTTTTGCAACAGGAACGGGATTAGTAAAAACTTTTGAAGGTTTAAGCAAGCATAAATCTTTTATCCTGTCCAATCTTACGATATCCGCTGGAAAAACACCTTTTGTCGGAACTTTAACTGTAATTCTAGTCATAGTCATAATGGTGATCTTAATTCCTGAATGTTCGAACTGGTCCGGGACATCATGCTCACAAACATGTGCTGCTGTCAGCACGACAGGCCCGAGATCTGAATTTACTAAAAGACCGGACCCGGATCCGCTAGCAGAGAGAGAGGGAAGTTCTTCTAAGATCTTAACGCAGTCTTCTTCATTTTCAGCCCCAGTACACGAAGTAGGCTCAGACTCTACAGATATCTGAACAAGGCTAAAGGCATCCACCGGAGCTGAAGTTCTGTGTTTTACTGGAGGGACCCAGTCTTTTGAAAGATTTTTAGGAATAGTAATACAGCTAATGCTTAACAACACAGAGAGCGAAATACCCACTAGAGACGTTACTTTACTATATCTTGTATTCTCCATAAAAGACGCGTATCCTTTATTCTAGGTATGCAATAACTCGAACCTGCATGTCAGAAACGATAATATGTTGAAAAATTTAGACAAGATAAAGAAGATAAAAGGTGACTTATTTTCGAATACAGACATCGTTTATTTTGATATATCATATGAAAAATTGCTTAATACTGAAATTGAAAATGTAACATTCCAAAACTTTCCCGAATTTATAGAGTTAGTTTATAAGACTTTGACATCAGGCGATACGTGGGAATTTAACCCCACTAACGGAGAGATTAGAAAAGAAAATGAATTAGAAATTGACAGAGATGCTTTGAGCTCGTTTATCAATGACAACTGTGATATTTTAGTTGAACCTCTGAGTGTTACACAAAATTTTGGAAAAATATCTCTTTCTCTAGAAATATTGGTAGGAAATTTTAGAGTGTTAGATGACGAATTGGTATCAAAATCAGATTTCTATACTGTAACCACACTTTTTGGAGATATTGATTTATGAAAAGAACTTATCGCTTGAATGAAGAAGCGACATTAGAAAACAATAGCGACCCTAATGAATACGCATTAAATGTTTATGGAGGTCCGGATCGGGTACCTAGAGGAATAGAAATAGAAGAGAACAGGATATTTTTTTACTGTCCTGTAGGTGACTATGAAGCGCTAGAGCTTAATAGAACTATACGACGTCTAGATATAGAAATGCAGTATCTAACACAAAGGCTTAGCTGTGATCCTATTCCCATTCATCTGCATATTCATAGTCCAGGTGGGTCTCTGTTTGCTGGACTTTCTGTCTACGATACTCTCATGAGTTGTAAGTCAGAGGTTCACACGTATATCGATGGTTCTGCTGCCAGTGCTGCTACTTTAATTTCACTTGCAGGATCTAAAAGAATTATGGGAAAAAATAGCTTTATGCTAATTCATCAACAACATATTGACTGGACAGGTAAGCTTGACGACTTTATTGATGAAATTGAGAATCAAAAATCAATCACAGAAAAAATTAAAAAAATCTATCTCCAAAGAACAAAGATGAAGAAAAAAGTTCTAGATGATTTGTTGGAACATGAACTTTGGCTTGACTGTGACAAGTGCATGGAGCTAGGCCTTGTCGACACCATTGAAGGGTGAACCTTATGAAAACGTACGAGTGGCAAAAATACTTTCCCTATGACAAACCTCGAAAAGAACAAGTACTTGCCATCAATGAGATCTTAAAAGCGTTCTCCGAAGGCAAGCGATACTTTGCCCTAGAAGCTGGGACCGGTGTTGGTAAGAGTGCAATTGCCGTAACAGTGTCAAAAATGCTATCAGAATCTCCAGAGATAGAGGGATATCAAAATGGGGGTTTGTTTGTAACTACGCAGAAACTTCTTCAAGATCAGTATGAGAAAGATTTTCTATCATTTAAAATGAAGTCAATCAAGAGCGCTAGTAACTACAAATGCAAGTACAAAAAATTTAATACATGTGCAGACAGCCATTCAGAACTTAGAATGGAAGAGAAAGGTAGTCGCTTCTGGAATGTTTGCAATTTTAATTGTGTATATCGACAAGCCAAGCAAGAATTTGTTGAATCGAAACTTTCTGTAACCAATTTTCCATACCTGCTTACAGAGTGCAATTACAGTAAAAAAACAAAACCTAGAAAGCTCTTGATTATTGATGAAGCGCACAATGTTGAGACAGAGCTTTCGAAATTTATTGAAATTTCTGTAAATGAAAGATTTGCTAAGCAAAGCTTGAAGCTAGATATCCCTAATATTACAACTCAAAAACAGGCTGTCGACTGGATTCGAGATGTCTACTATCCTAAATTATCATCTCACATGAAACACGTAGAGAAAACTTTAGAAAAGTACGAAAAGCTAAAAGAAAAACTAGAAAAATTTGTATCTCTTCAAAGACAGATCCAGATGATGGAAGGGCATCATCGAAAAATCAAGGATTTTCTCAAACATCATACTGATGAGAATTGGGTTTTTGAAGTACTTCATAGTGACATAAAAGGTCTTAGAAAGCTTTCATTTAAACCTATCGATGTGTCACAGTTTGCAAATCAATATCTCTTTAGAATGGGATATCACATACTTTTTATGTCCGCAACTCTCATACAAACTGATAAGTTTTTAAAGATGGTTGGAGTTGATGAGAAAGAGTCATGCCAGCTTTCAATTCCCTCTCCATTCCCTACAAAGAATCGACCCATTCTTTTTGTTCCCATGGGTAAAATGACACACAAAGAAATCGATAAAACATTACCGGTTCTGGCAGACGCAGTTAGAAAAATACTACACGAGCATAAAGATCAAAAAGGAATTATACATACACACTCCTATAAGATTGCAAATTATCTCAACAATCGAATCAAGTCTAGAAGGTTGTTGATACCCAATTCTGATAATCGTGATGAAATCTTAAAAAAGCACATCAATGGAAAAAAGCCTACTGTTTTGATATCTCCTTCTATGACAGAGGGAGTGGATTTGCATGGTGACGCCAGTAGATTTCAAATTGTCTGTAAAGTGCCTTATCCGTATCTCGGAGATAAACTAGTAAAAAAGAGGATGAATAAATGGAACTGGTGGTATCCGTTTCAAACAGCCAAGACTATAATACAATCAGTAGGGAGATCAGTAAGGTCAAAAAACGATACGGCAGTCACTTATATTTTAGACTTGGATTGGGAAAGATTTTATAGTAGAAATAAGAATCTTTTCCCTAATGACTTTCATGACTGCCTCAAATAACCTAGTTATACAATGATGGAGTAAAACAATGACATCTCAGGCCGATGCGGCAAACCAAAAACAAAGAAGAGCAGGTGTTATTGTCGTCAAAAAAATTGATGATGATTTTCTTGTCCTAGGACTAAGAGTTTATGGAAGTTATGATCTACCCAAAGGGGGTGCAGAACCTTTTGAGACAGACTTAGCTGCTGCTTTAAGGGAAACAGAAGAAGAAGCAGGAATTAGCGATCTAGATTTTAGGTGGGGACTCGAAAAGATTACAGTAAAAAATGTAACCCTCTTTATTGCAGAAACAAACCAGGAACCACATATAAAACCAAACCCAGAAACGGGTGAATACGAACATCACGATTATCGATGGCTCACATTTGAAGAAGCGTCTTTAAAACTTCACCCTTATTTGAGGCCCACTATGAAGTGGGCAAGAAGCATTGTTGAGGAAGAATAACCATGTCGTCAACTATATTTCGAGAACATAAGACCGTTGCAGATAGATCAGCATCTGATCGTCGAAGGCACAAAAATAAAATAGAAAAGGCCATCAAAGACGGAATACACAATATTGTTGCAGATGAAAGTATTATTGGGCAGGATGGCAAAAAAAAGATTCGAATACCTGTTCGAGGCATCAAAGAGTATCGATTTGTCTACGGTGATAACAACACAAATCAAAAGACAGGAACAGCGCCTGATGCTGATATCACTAGAGGACAAAAGGTAGGTAAGGGCAAACAGCAACAAGGACAAGGTCAAGGACAAGGAAACAAGCCGGGAAATGACCCCGGTGAAGAATACTACGATGTAGAGATAACGTTAGAAGAATTAGCACACTATCTTTTTGATGATCTAGATTTACCCGACATGGAGCAAAAAGCTTTAAGAAAAGTAATGTCGGAAAAACTAAAAAGAAGAGGCTATAGATCTGAAGGTATTAAGCCTAGGCTAGATAAAAAGAAGTCAGCAATTCAAAGAATCAAAAGAAAAAAAGCAGCTGAGCGTCATGGAAATTCAGAAGAAGATTCTTTTCCTTTTCATGAAAACGATCTTGTCTATAAGCACTTTAAAAAGTCTGCTAAAGAAAACTCTAATGCTGTCATATTCTTTGTGATGGATATTTCCGGATCAATGACACAGCAAAAGAAGTTCTTGGCAAGGACTTTCTATTTTCTTCTTTATCATTTTATCAGATCAAAGTATGAGCATACAGAAATTGTTTTTGTAGCACATGATACGAAAGCTAATGAAGTAAGTGAGGATCAATTCTTCACTAGAGGTAATAGTGGAGGAACAATTGTATCATCCGCACTAAGTTTAGTCTGTGACATTGTACACACTCGTTACCATCCAAATAGTTGGAATGTTTATTGCTTTCAATGCTCGGATGGAGATAACTGGCCTGATGATACCGGTAAAACACTTGCCTTAGCAGAGCAAATCAGGGATTTTTCTCAACTGTTTGGATATTGTGAAATAACCCCTACAGAAGTTCATCAAAGCTCCTGGTTTGAAGAGACTAAACTTTCTTTAGTTTATGAAAGAATTTCCGGAAAGAAAATGAAATGCGTAAAGATAACTAGTAAATCAGATATTTGGGCTGCATTTACTAAGCTTTTTGGAGGAAAAACATTCGCACTAGGGAGTGAATACTAATGGATTGGGATTTTAAGCTTCTTGAAGAGTGGGACAACAAAATTTGTAAGTTGGCCGAGGAAAAAGGACTAGATTGGTTTCCCATAACCTACGAGGTGTGTGACTATTACAGCATGATCGGCCATATGTCCTATCACGGCATGCCTACCCATTATGGTCATTGGTCTTATGGAAAGCAGTTCGAAAGGACACATACCATGTATAACATGGGAATGGAAGGATTGCCATACGAATTGATAATAAACTCAGACCCTTCCATTGCTTATCTTATGAAAGAGAACCCAGCTTATTTACAAGTCTTAATCATGGCACACTGTGTGGGACACTCTGATTTCTTTAAAAATAATAGAATGTTTCAAGATACTCGTCCTGAAACAGTGGTTCAAAGATTTAGAAGCTCTAAGAAGAGAATTCAATCCTATGTAGAAGATCATACTATTGGGATTGAAGAGGTAGAAAGAACAATTGATGCAGCACATGCAGTTCAATTTCAAACTTATCGCTATGGAAAAATTAGAAGCACAAGAAAAGAACTGAATAAAAAATATGCTGATTTGATTAAAAATGATGAAAATGATGAATACACTGACTTTGACATTGATAAAGTTCCTTTAGAACCTGATTATGATATTTTGGGCTTTATTATCGAGTACGCTCCCAATCTACCCGATTGGAAAAGAGATATCATAGAAATTGTTCGTGACGAATCCAGATATTTCATGCCTCAGATCCAAACTAAAATTATGAATGAAGGGTGGGCATCATACTGGCACTATACCCTTTGTCATGAGCTAAATCTTCCTGACAGCTGGCACCTTCCTTTTCTAAAAACACATAACCAGGTTATTAGACCGCACATAGGGGGTTTGAATCCTTACCACTTGGGATTTGTTATATTCCAAGACATCAAGAAGAGGTACGGGATGAAAGAATGTTTTATAGCTAGAGAGACTAGTCATGATGTAGCATTCTTAAGACAGTACCTTACTCAAGATCTGTGTGAAGAGTTGGGATTGTTTTCTTACTCTGATAAGGGGAAGAAAAAAGGAATGACCATCGATGATATTTCAGACGATGATGGTTGGAAAAAGGTTAAAGAAAGTTTATTGAAAAATGTAGGGTCTAATTCTATACCCGTCATCTACATAGATGAAGTAGATGAAGAAGGGGTTCTGATTTTGCGTCACGAACATGACGGAAGAGATTTAGACCTCAATCATGCCGAAGCTGTGGTTGGTCATGTTGATCATCTGTGGGGGAGCGGTACAAAATTATTTACTATAATTGAAGAAGAGCTGTGGGAGATCTAGTTATAGTACACACCTTCAGTTTTTGGAGTAGAATATAATCATGAGTGTAAGAGACGAACTATTAAAAGAAATTCAGAAGCAAAGAGAAAAAGGAAAGTCTCAAAAGAAATTTTCCGGGAACTTCTTAGATTATGTAGAGCATATTAAAAAGAATCCTCAGCTTGTGAAGACTGCGCATAAAAGATTGTATGATGCAATCAATTCCCACGGGTGTGATTCGATGGAAGACTCAGACCCTAGGAAGCACAAAATTTTCGGAAATGAAAATGTAAAAGTTTATGACTACTTTTCCGATCATTTTTTTGGCATGGAACGAGTCTTAGCCAGGCTGATGGGGTTCTTAAAGTCAGCTGCTCATAAAGGAGAAGAAAGCAAGCAGGTTTTGTTATTGATGGGGCCTGTGGGTGCTGGAAAATCTGCACTTACTGAGCACATTAAAAGTGCGCTTAATGGCGAAACATTTTTTCACCTAGAAGGTGACCCACAAAGAGGTGAGCCTTTACAGTTAGTTCCGAGATCTCTTAGAGAAAAATTTGAAAAGAAACTTAAGGTTTCGATCGAAGGTGATATTAGCCCTATTGCGCGCCATAAGCTGCTAACAGAGCTTGACGGAATGTATGAAAACTATCCGGTAGTGGAAGCTAGCTTTTCTCAGCGAGGAAGAAGAGGGGTAGCATCTGTTCCTCCTATGGATGCTAATAGCCAAGATGTTTCAGTCTTGATCGGAAGTGTAGATATTTCAAAATTAGATCGGTATGCTGAAGATGATCCTCGGGCTTTATCGCTCAATGGAGCATTCAACGTAGGAAATCGAGGAATAGTTGAGCTCGTAGAAGTTTTCAAGAATGAAATTGAGTTCTTGCACACAATTATTACTGCAACTCAGGAAAAAAGAATTCCTTCGCCAGGCAAGAGTGACATGCTTCATTTTGACGGTGTGATTTTAGCTCACTGCAATGAAGCAGAATGGAACAGATTCCAAAGTGAACATACAAACGAAGCCATTCTTGATCGTGTCGTTAAGATCGATGTGCCTTATTGCTTAGAGCTTGATCAAGAAGTTAAGATCTATGAAAAGATGTTAGGCCAATCCGACTTTGATGCACATATCGCTCCTCACACACTAAGGGTCGCATCAATGTTTAGTGTAATGTCCCGGCTCAAGACGTCTGGGCGCTGTGATCTTCTTACTAAAATGAAAATCTACAATGGCGAAGATGTAATAGAAAAAGGTCGTGTAAAAAGAATAGACATAGAAGATCTTAGAGACGAGTCTAGAAAAGAAGGAATGTCAGGAATCTCTACTAGATTTATTGCTAAATCATTAGACTCAGCCCTTTCAGATTCTGAAAAGAATATGATCACACCCGTTTCAGTTATAGAATCACTTACACGAATGGTAAAAGATCAGATTGTTGATGAAGAATTTAAGCAACACTGCCTAGAAATTATTCAACAAACTGTAAGGGAGGAATACCTCTCAATACTAGAAAATGAAATCGCCAAAGCATTTATAAGTGCCTACGAAGAACAAGCTCATGCTCTTTTTGATACCTACCTCGACAATGCAGAAGCATATACAACTAGAGCAAGAATGAAAGACAAGGTTACAAAAGAAGAGCACGAACCAGATGAGCAATTCCTCAAATCAATTGAAGAGCAAATTGGAATTACAGGATCTGCCAAAGAAGGTTTTAGAAGTGATGTTACTGCCTATATGTTCGCCAAAATGCGTCGTGGAGAAAAAGTAAACTATCAGTCATACGAACCTCTTAAGGAAGCCATTGAAACGTACCTTATTTCTTCAGTTAAGTCTATGGCAAGGATTGTTACAAAATCCAAGACGCGTGATGATGAGCAGCAAAAGAAATATAGCGACATGGTCCAAACAATGATTGATGACTATGGTTATACAGCAGAAAGTGCAGAAGAAATATTGGCGTATGCTTCCAACAATCTTTGGAGAGACAGTTGATCAATCTTAAGATAGAGATCGGACATCCCGAAATTTCTTTAATTTGCGGAACAATAGTTGCTTGCGTTAGCCATTTATGGTTGGGTGTTACTTTGTGTGCTCTCGGTGTTTTTGGGGCTGTTTGTAGATCTGGATTAAAAATACAGAAAGAACAGCAAGAAGAAGCAGATAGAAAAGAGCTTATAAAGGAAATCCAGAACGCAGGAGGCGACATTGCAGACTCACTCATCTCGCTTATCAACAAAGCAACCCCAAAAAAGACAGTCCACTAAAAAAGAATCTTCTTTTACAGTAGAAAGCCTTGAAGTTCAAAAAAGATATTCGAGGCTTCTATCGGAACTAAGAGTGCTCTTAAACAGGTTGCATTCCAACAAGCTAGTTTTTAACTACGGGTCGAAAGTAATTACAGCGAAACCTGTAGACATTGTTAGAGTGTTATCAGAATGGTCACAGAATGATTCGATTGATCTGGCCATACGAAACATCATAATAAATACCATCCTATCTTCAGAGAATAAACAAGCTGGGTCTGGTGTTCTCTGTGCGTACCATCTGATTAATAGAACACAGCAGATCGACATTCAAAAAAGATCGACTTTGAAAAATAGGGCTGAAATTTCTCATATTGAAAAAACTCTATCATATCACCTAGGGCACGGAATTATTTTTAACTTAATGAGAGAAGTTATTCACAGAGGTGGGCTTACTAGTGAGTTAAGGTTCTCTTATTCGAATAGCAATGATATCATTGTTAGCATAGATGCAACTAGAGAAATTTTAGGACATGTCCCACCTCTTTTTGAAACAAAGATAAGCAAGCTTGACAACCCTATTGTTATCGGTGTTGATGGAACTATTGAGTCATTGGGTGAGATCGATCATCTTCTTCAAGCATGCAGCCAACTGGACACTCCTGTAATCATAATGGCCAGTGGGTTTGCCCCGGATGTGATAACAACACTAGATAGCAACTGGAAGAGTAGACGTCTTAGAGTGGTGCCTTTCTCTGTTGTTTCATGGTCAAAAGAAAATATAGAAAAAGTCCAAGAAAACAGGAAGTCTGCACTGGAAATATGTGAGAAACTAGGGATTGTTTGCATGTCATCAGACACAGGGGACTCACTAGTAAATAAGACCATAGATGACTTCAAGAGAATTGAAACGGCATATTTCAACAACATGTCTTTGATGATTCCGGAAGCTTTGGGTGATAATCTATATTCAGACATTAGACTCCCTAAGAAATTTAAAGACATTTCCGGTGTTATTAGAGACAGATGTAAGATTGCACAAAAAGTATGCATCGGGTTAGCCAGATCTGGAAGGTTAACAGACAAGACGTTCGATTCGTTCCAAAATCATTTTGGAAATTCACCCTTTACGTCTTATACTGCAGAGTCGATTGCTATACGATCAGCTGTAGCGTGTGATGCATTAGTAAAAAATATAGGTGCTATGGTTATCACTTAAGGTGCCTATTTACTATCGTTGAAGATGATGTATTTTATAATCTGGAGGTCTCTAGTATGAGCATTAACACAAATAGCGTTTGTAAAGAAATTTTAGATTCACAGGAAGTAACTTCTCAGAGAATTGCTGAAGTCCTTGTCACTGAATTGTCGGCCGGTGGCTACCTAAAAAAGGAAGAAGTTTTGAATCTACAAAAAAAGGTAGAAAAAGTCCTGTCTGTGCAAACTAATAACCTAGTTGAAAGAGTGATGAAGTTATAATAACTTGAGTCAAAGTTACAATGAGCTCTAACAATTCAGGAAATCCGGATGATGAGTTTGATTTTATTGAATCATTTCCTACAAAAAGTGAAAACATTCAGAATAGTCCTGATGTTTCCCCTGAATCTGTGTCACCCATCCCATCTTTGGAAAAAAACAAGTCAGGCATAAAGCACTTAATACAGTGCCATTGCATGCTTCCTCAATATAAAAATGCGCCAGAACCCGTATTTCATCAGTTTATGGTGTTTTCAATTCTAGATGAGGATAGTGATACAGTAGAAGTAAAGTTTGCTTCTTGTAATAACTGCGGTGCTGTTCATAAAATTGTAGATATCTGCAAGTCAGAAATATTGACCGGGCGAGATGAAGTTCCGACTCAAATGTCGATCGAAGATTTTAAATTTTCTTTACCCACTGATCTCTACGAACTTTTAGTGACTTACAACAAAGAGGTAGCTGATTTTGAGCATGCACAGTTTTTATTAGAGCATGAAAAATGGAATAAGCATATAATTCTAAACAGAGAAGAGCTAGATGATTGTATTCAAGGAAAGTTAGTAAAATTTATTGCTAGCGATCGTTTTAGAATAGAATCATACATAATAAAGAGAGAAGTAGGTTAATCAATGGCTATTAAAAAATACTCATCTTCTTTAGAGAACAGACATATTTTAGAGTCTGCTAAGTGTAGAGAAATTGTACATGAGATTATGAATTTTGGAGTGAGTCAACATCAAATTTTAACAATTATCAAGTTGCTTTCGATGGAATTAGAAGATGTTAATATGATGAAAACTATCACACAAATAATAGATGCAGACAAAAATGAAGAAAATGAAAGCATCTCTAAAACTACGACAATTTTAACATAGGAGGAAATTATGTCGTCAATACTGGATCAATGGAATGAAATAAAAGTTCTGGTCGAATCATTAGATCTTGATGTGGTTAAGAACGCGAATGGAAATAACTCGGCTGGTGTAAGAGCTCGCAGAGGACTTCGTCTTCTTAAAAACAAAGCTTCTGACCTGGTCAAGTCAACCATTGAAAGCGATAAATCTAGAAAAGGTTAAACTTTCGAGGGGGCGAAATGGTCTCGACAAGGTGTTAAAAATTATAAGTGCAAGTAACCAACTGTGACACATGGTTAGACAGTGTTACAAAATTTAATTGCCAATAACGACAATTACGAATACGCTCTAGCAGCTTAATCGGGTGGTTTCCTAAGACCGTCTAATCAACTTAGGATAAGTGGTTGATCCCACCGAAATAAACAAGATCAAAATGGTAACCCTGGTACAAACTAGTACCACTTAGAAATAAGTGAATACCTTTTGTAAC
>MDTE01093092.1_pt1 | contig 16396 bp, 9 predicted proteins | sample 811231 | NCBI WGS metagenome assembly MDTE01 (sample SAMN05326651, study PRJNA326480) | marine metagenome | isolation source: seawater | place: Indian Ocean: Red Sea | collected 2010
GACACGTATCCGGTTCCACTCTCCCTGGTGGGCGGGAAAGGGCGATCCCTGGCGCAATTGGTTTCCGCAAGCTTCCCTGTTCCGGACGGCTTCGTGGTGACCACGGCAGCCTACCGACAGCTTGTCGAGGACAACGGCCTAACTGCAAAGCTGCAGAAGATCCTCAACGATACCAACCTTGACGACCCGGCGGCCGTCGGCCGCACCGCCGAACAAATTGTCCCCTGGTTCGAGAGTGCGACACTCCCGGTGGGTTTCGACGATTCTCTTTCGGCCAGCTACCGGAAGATCGGCGCTGACGATCCCCCAGTTGCAGTCCGTTCGTCAGCCACCGTGGAAGACCTGCCAGAGCTCTCGTTTGCCGGACAGCAAGACAGCTTCCTGGAAGTCCGCGGCAGCGCCGCGGTGATGAAGGCCCTCCGCCGTTGCTGGGCTTCGCTCTGGACGGCCCGCGCCATCCTCTACCGCCAGCGGATGCAAGTCGACCACACCGACGTGGCCATGGCCGTCGTCGTACAACGCATGGTCCCTGCCGAAGTTTCCGGGATCCTGTTCACCGCCAACCCGACAAACGGCGCCCGGGACGAACTGGTCATCAACGCCAGTTACGGGCTCGGCGAAGCGATCGTCAGCGGACAGGTCACGCCCGACACTTACTTACTGCAGCGTGGGCAAAGCGAACCGAGAGAGATCCAGCTGGGCGGCAAAGAAGTCATGAGCGTACCCATGGAGAGAGCGTCCACTGCTTCGCAAGGCACGCTCAACCAGCCGGTACCGGAGAGCCAACGCAGCGTTCCCTGCCTTTCTCCGCAACGCATCGCGGAACTCGTACGGCTCAGTCTGGAAGTCGAGACGTTGTGTGGCGGGCAGCCGCAAGACATCGAATGGGGCTTCGCCGGTGACCGTTGCTGGTTGCTGCAAGCCCGCCCCATCACCGAACTTCCTCCAGCACCTTTGACGAACGTTTCCTGGGATCCACCGCGCAAGCGGGACCTACTCGTCCGCCGCCAACTGGTCGAACACCTGCCTGATCCCCTTTCACCGCTGTTTGCAGATGCCTACCTGTCCGCAGGTATCGACGAAGGTCTCTCGGAGTTTCTCGCCAAGGAAATGGACCTGCCCCACAACCTCTATACCCAACTCCTGGACGGACCGCCCTTCCTGAGCGTCAACGGTTACGGCTATCAGCAGGCGCGGATGGCTCCGCTGCGACAGCTGCTGCCGGCGGTACCCAGGCTGGCCTGGATTTATCCGAAACTCGCCTGGAAATTCTTGCGACACTCTGTCTCTCTCTGGCGTGACCACGGGCTACCCGCCTACCAACAGACGATTCACACCTGGCAGGCAGTCACACCACAGCAGGTGACCGACGAGCAATTACTCAACGGCATCCAACGGCTCAGCAGCGCCGACGCCCAGTATTGGGGCTATTGTTCGCTGATCGTGGGCATCGCCAAAATCACCGAGGGCCTGCTGCATTGGTTCCTGGGCACGCGGCTAGTCAAGGGTGAGCTAACCAGCGGCATGTTTCTGCGGGGCTTCCCGTCCAAAACCATCGAAGTCCAGCAATCGCTGGAAGCCATCGCCAGCGAAATTCGCCACCACGCGGCCCTGGCCGAGCGAGTAACTCAAGCACCGGCCTCAGCCCTGCCCGAGCTGCTGGCAAACTGCCCGGAAGGCCATCTGGCCAGTTCTCAGCTGGCCGCGCATCTAAGGCAATACGGACACCAGATCTACAATCTCGATTTTTGCGAACCGACCCAGATAGACCAGCCACTCCCCGTCCTGCTGGGGCTGCAGCGTTTATTGACAGACGTAGAGGACGTCGCCGCGCGGCAGGCGGCAATGATCCGTCAACGTGACGAACTTGTCACCCAGACGCGCGCTACGCTGGGCCCGCTGCGCAGGTGGACCTTTGGGAAACTCCTCGGCTGGGCGCAACAGGCTGGTCCCCACCGCGAGGAGGCGTTGTTCTACCTGGGTGCCGGCTGGCCCACGCTCCGTGGGCTGGCCCTGGAACTCGGCCACCGCCTGGTGGCGGCCAGATCATTGTCCACACCAGACGACGTCTTCTACCTGACCCGCGACGAGCTGGCAACGGCCGCGGCAGCGCGCGCCACTGGCCAGGGTTGCCCGGAGTATCTCGAGCAGGCTGCCCAGCAGAGACAACTGCAAGCGAGCCGACGCCGTCTCCATCCGCCTGGCGTCCTGCCAATTGGGGCTCGCCTCAAATATGGTCCCTTCAGTTTAGAGATGTGGGAAACACAGATTCGCAACGCCGACGACGCGGATAATCTGACCGGTTTCCCCGTCAGCCCCGGTACGGTAACGGGCATCGCCAGCGTGATTCATTCCCCAGACGATTTCGACCAGATGGTCCCCGGCACGATCCTCGTCTGTCCGACCACCACCCCCGCCTGGACTCCCCTCTTCCCCCAGGCCACCGGTCTGGTCACCGATATTGGTGGCATCCTGGCGCACGGATCGATCGTGGCACGCGAATACGGAATCCCCGCCGTCCTGGGGCTGGGCAACGGCACACAACGTATTGCCAGTGGCCAACGGATCACCGTAGATGGGACGCGGGGCACCGTGACCCTGCTGGATGAGGCTCAGGCAATAGACGCCTCAGACGCTTCCAAGCCCGGCCCCCACGCGCGCTCCCCATAGCGCCGTACTTCTTACGGCCGCGTCTGGCAAGAGATCAGCAACACTCGGCCAGCGTCCCCGCGCTCATCCAGGTCGACGAAACCTTCGAGTGGGAGGAAGCATACCAGCGGCCTTGGCGAGACAACGCACCTCGACAGCGACGCCTGCGGAAACCACTACGGGCTGTCCAGCAACCGCAACCACCTGGAAATGTCACCGCTGCATTCCGAAGAACTGTAGCGGACGTGGTCCCACCCGCCCGTAAGAACGCTCGCCGCCGAGTGGTGGGTAACCAACATGCTCTTCACGCTCGCCAGCAGCGAGAGTACGATGTAGCCTCGGGGAGAAAAAGGTGGAACTGCGGTTCGACGGCGCCTATGCGACTTCACCCTCCGTCGAGGAGACGCGTCATGGAAGCACGGCCCCTGCCAGGTGGGACGACCGCGCCACTTTTCTCACGACGTACGGCCCTGCAGCTTTCGCTGCTGGGAAGTGCTGCCGCGGCGGGAAACGCACCACGCCGCGATTCCGGTACGTCCTGTATCGTCTTTTTCCTGGATGGTGGGCAATCACACCACGACACGATTGACCCTAAACCCCAGGCCCCCGCAGAAGTCCGTGGCGAATTCGCGGCGATCGATACCACGGTGCCCGGCATCCAGGTCACTGATCAGTTACCCCTGCTGGCCCAACAGGCGGAACACTACTCAATTGTTCGCTCCCTGTTCCACGGCAACCCCAGCCACGCCCCAGCAGAGCATCAGATGCTCACCGGCTGGATGGGAAGCCGTCCTGGTACCGCACGGGCCGTCATCGAGAAGCCGTCGCTGGGCTCGGTGGTCTCCAAACTCCGTGGCAGTCGTCGCAGCGGCATGCCACCCTACGTGGCCGTCCCCTGGAGTTTCCACCACGAGTACGGCGGCTCTCCATTCGGCCAGGCATCCTACCTCGGCGCAAGCTGCGAACCGTTTGAAAGTGGCCATCTCCCCAAGTCGGCCTCTGAACCCTTCGAGGTCCCGGCACTCACGCTGCAGCCCCAAAACTCGCGACCCCGCCTGCGGCGCCGCAGAGGCCTGCTGGAACAACTGGACGGCTATGCCCAGGGGAAGCGCGACGACACGATCGGTCGTAAAGGTTCCTTCTGGAACGATGCACACCAACTGCTTCTGGACGACGAAGCCCGCCAGGCTTTTGACCTGACCCAGGAAACCCCTGCCTTGCGAGCCCAATACGGTTCCCACGAATGGGGCCAGGCGGCGTTACTCTCCCGTCGACTGGTCGAAGCGGGCGTCACGTTCGTGATGCTCCAGTGCGGGTTGAAGCAGGACTGGGATACGCACGACAAGAATTTCCCGCGTCTGAAAGATCAACTCCTCCCCCCATTGGATCGGGCAGTGTCGACCCTGCTGACCGATCTAAGACAGCGTGGCCTGGAGCAAGATACACTGGTCCTGGTCATGGGTGAGTTCGGCCGCACTCCCAAGGTGAACGGCAAAGCCGGCCGTGACCATTGGGCCGAAGTCTTTAGTGCACTGCTCGCGGGAGGCGGGCTGCGCCACGGACAGGTGATTGGCGCCAGCGATCGCCACGGCGCCTATCCGGCCGACCGGCCCTATCATGCCCACGACCTGTTCGCCACCATGTACCACGCCCTGGGAATCGACCCACACACGTTGCTCTATGACCGGCAAGGGCGTCCTATCCCGGTCCTGTCTGGCGGTCAACCGATTCCCGAACTGCTGACCGGCGCGGGTTAGCCGCTTGCTAACCGGTGTTTCAGGTCGACGATGGCTCGAGCCATCCGATCGCGTAGCTCAAGGTACCAGGCATCGTTCAACGTCCACTCGACCGAGCCGGGAAACATTCTAGCGATGTCTGCGATCACTTCCTCTCCCACAGTCACGTCGATTCCTTGCCGGCGTCCCGCAGCGATCAAATCCTCCAGCAGGCGTGCGTATTCATAATCATCCACACTTTCGCGATAGGTCATCACGCGCAAACTGGGGGTAATTGTAAAATCAGGCTGCTCCGGAAAACCCTGACGCTGTGGTGGGTAGAAATAACACAAGGCACCATTGGCCAGCCGTGCATAGGGCTCTTGCCAGGGATTGTGGGGATCGTCCGGCTGGCCGTATGGATGATGCCACATGAGCGTATCCCAGATCACGTCCCCGCTCCCACCGAGCTGGAAAACCTCCAACCCGACTTCACGGTTCGTCATTCCTGGGACATTAATGCCCAGCCGGCTGCTATAGGCAGCGTAACTCCACAACTTGTCCCGCCGCCGCGGTACTTCGTAGTTGTCCCAAAAATAGTCCTCCCAGCGGTAATAGTTCTCATCAATCTGAGGCACGTGCGTGATCAGGTCTTTAAACGCGTAGCCGCCGTCGTCTCGATGCCGCAGGCTCTCAAATCCTTGTAGGCAATGTACGATCTGGAGCTTTGCCGTCAGCGGATCACTCTTCAATAGGCGGATCAGGTGCAGAATCTTCTCTGTGCCCGCCGTCTCGTCGATAAGCATATAAAACTTGTCGACCCAACCATGCCTGTCGAGGTTGCGGACCATCTCCCGGTAGTAATCCAACACTAGCCGATCCCATTGCCGCTGCGTCACCTGGACACTCGTGTCAAACCAGGGGTCACCCGGCTTTTTGTCGTACGTCACCTGGGTCATTTTGCGGAACGTCTGCCACCCCATGGTGACATGTCCTGGATCAGTATTCCAGGATTTCCGGGGCTCGCCGGGAAGGTGTTTGAAGATGTGGCTCACGCTGGGGTTGGTGTGCGTCAAGCAGACCGAATTCACCTTCAGATCATCAATATAGTGCGTCAACGTGTCATTGAATTCCTGAAACTCCCAATCGTACAGTCTGAAGAAATTCCCCGGCGCATCGACTCCGTACCCTTGAGGAGGAGGCTCCCACTTCATTCCGACTTCGACAAACAAAGCGACGTTCTTGGGATAGAACTTCTCCCGCGCCATAAAATCATAATACGTCCGCGCCAGCCTTTTCAGATCCGCCTTCGTCTCAACACCATGGTAGATACGTGTCGGATTCAACGCAGCGTTCCCGCTGTTCTTGGCAAAATACTGCGCACCCATGTGGCTTCGAAAGCTGGAGTACTCAGGAAGCTCGAACTCGTAAACCTGCACGGAAAGTGGCAAACGCAGGGGTGCCGCGTCCGCCGTAACAATCGTGACCTCGCCGTGGTAGATCCCGCCCGGCGTCCCGGCAGATGTCCGCACCGTCAGCCAAAAGGCCAGGTTGCCATCGTTGCGAGTGCCCGTTCGCGGCTTCACTGGCACCAGGGGATCACCAATGCGCCCATAAAACGCTACCTGATTGATTCTCGCCTTGCGCGACACGGGCACATACTCAACAGCGCGGACCTCCATGCTCGTGGCACCAATCTCGTGCTCGCCACTCCTTAATGCAGACACCTCGACCCGCTCTAGTGAAAACTCTCTCTTCGGTGACAGAATTACTTGAAAGGACTGCGCTTCATTGGCAGCCGTGCTAATCTGAATTGACGCACGCCGCTTGTCTGGCACAGGCGTCTGCGGTGTCAACTTGACCGTTGTGTCCGCAAACCAGGCATCAAACGCCGCGCTGGAGCGCAAGGCGTACCGGGTATTGCCGAAACGCTTCTCCGCGTCCCCCAGCGTGACCTGGGTGGCGGTCTGGGTGGGCAGTCTGCTGCGGCGCTGCATCGGTATTTTCAAATAGTGCGCGCCACTCGGTTGGTAGTAGAAAACCAACTGCTTACGACCGGCGGTCTTGAAGTGCGCTATCAGTGCCATGCGCGTACGGCAAACAGAAATCTCCGTAGCACCCACAAGATGGTCGTTCGCACTGAGCTTCAAGTCGTGCCCATCGGACCGCAGCAAACACTCGTGTCGCATTCGTGCCTTGGGCAGCAACCTGGGTACGTAAGAACTCATATATGCATGCGTGCGTGGGGGTTCTCCTACGGGAAACACCTGTTCGTACCCGACCGTCGGCGGGAACCGTCCCCCTTCACTCATGAAACGGACCAGGTAATACGCGTCCTTTTTGGTGGTGATTGCCTGCGTTGGATCCTGATGTACCAATTCCCGGTCGCTCGTAATCAGGAAAAACCCTCCCTCAAGCCTCCGGTCCATCTCTCGCCCAGTTTCATCCACTTCCCGCATTTGCAGTTGGTTGTAATCCAGGAAAATCGGCTCAAACACGTACTCCTCCAGCCTGCCAATGGAGGAACTGATGTCCGCCTCCGTAATGGGCAATACCGTCCAGCCTGGCTGTTCAACCACAACTTCCGCTGGGATACGGTACTGGCAGAACGGTTCACCCCACCGAGACTCTGCTGCCACCGCGCTACCAGCCACGCCCGCCAACCAGAACCCCAGCGAGACGAGTGTTTTGCACGATTGTATGCGCATTGGATTGCAACCACCTGTGAACTTTGATCTGCTAGTGAGTCACCGCAGTCTGCTCGACGCCAGACACTCCGTAAAGCCCCCGCCGCCGCGTTTGCCGGCGGCATTGCAGCCCCCGAAGGACCACAAGTGGCACCTCCCGTCATCAACCTCGCGCGGAAACTAGGCCAGTTCGACGAACAATGGACCCCCAAGGTGATTGCCCAACTGGGAGACTATCAATTCAAACTGGCCAAACTCGAAGGCGAATTTGTCTGGCATCAGCACCCGGATACGGAAGAAGGTTTTCTGGTCCTCAGTGGACAACTGCAGATTGAATTTCGCGATCAGTGCAGAACACTTCAGGTCGGGGAACTCTGCATCGTTCCACGCGGCGTCGAGCACAAGCCGGTCGCACCCGCCGAAGCCCACGTCCTGCTACTCGTACGGGAAGGGACCATCAACACAGGCGACGCACCCGCAAACCAGCTCACCAATGACTCAGACCAGTGGATTTGAGTCGGCACTGCTATATATTCTCGCCACGCACCGGGCAGCACTTCAGGACTTACCCGGCCCAGCTGGTGCGCCAGCCGCCTTTTCCAGGCACCACTTGGGCCCCACCATGTTCCAGTTGTCAACCTTGACCACGTTTGCAGTCGCACCGGGCACCATTGCTGCCCAAGGAATGCTAGCGGCCGTCGCGCCCAACCAGCGCCAGGGCAGGATCGGCGTAAGATGGAGGTAGTCGTCATCCACGCCAGCATGGATGCTCAGCGCCATATTCACCGAGCCAAAACTGAACGTCTGATATGATCGTTGCGTCGCGAAAGCTGGAATCGGCTGCGGCGGGAAGGCGTTCATCATCGGGTTGTAGATCAATGAGAACGCTGCCCGGCAAATGCCCGCCACTCCTGCAAACGCGGCGACAGTGATAAAAGGTGTGGCAATGTCCGGAGCCTTACTCAATACAAGCACCATCACGGGTATCAGCACTGCCTCGAGGAGGAACAACCAACCAAGAAATTTCCACACAGGCATGGGCGAGCGCGTCATACGTCGTCCCCCTTCTTCGAGTGCGCGGGACTGCCCCGCGGATCAATGAGGCCCCAGGTTACCGTCAGCCGATTTCTCAAACATTGCAAACATTTCCAACCCCTCCGACAGAAACTGCTCCAACTGATCGGGCTTGATACGTTGACGCTGCCGGTAATATAGGAACCGGCCCCCGCGGGCCTCCAGGCTGACCCTTGCCTGCGACGTAATCGCCTTCCACTGCATTACACCGAACAAGGCGAGAACCGCTGCCTCGTCGTCGCCACACAGCACATGGCTCTCGGGCAACAACGGAATGACAGTCCGATCCAGTTGTCGATAACCCACACCCTCAGTGAAGCGATGAAACGGTCCAGCTGGACGCAGGGCAAAGGCCGGCCAGGACGATGCCTTGGACTGAAAACAGATCACACTCTGGCGATGGGTTTGCGCCCGCTTGCCAGCTCCCGTGACATACGAGTAATCAAACACCGACACGTCCGCAAGCGGACTTTTCCCTTGCAGCATATTACTGATCCGGCCATCTTTTCCCTGGGCGACGAGTTGAAAGCCTGCTAGGTCCTCAACCAGCAGCCCCTCCCCCGGCTCTACATAAAAGAACCCCAACCTCGCAGCCACCTGTTGAAAACCAGCAGTCCGACGTAGCACAGACCGCTGGGCCCAAACCAATCCCAGCACGATCAGGACGGCGACCACCAAAAACGGAAGCAAGCGAAACAGCGCCGAGACGGAATACGGCATGGGCTGCTGCCCAAGGAGGGGCGTCAGTATCTCCACTAGCTGGTGCGGCATCGTTCCGTATCGTTCCTCGAGCACAGTGGACACGCGCAGCGTCTGCAATGCTGTTCCGAGCGTCGCCGACGCGGCGCGATTGTAGCACACTGAACAGGTCTGTCGACGACCATCGCACCATCGACAGGGAACCGTTGCGCGTCTACAACACCAGTCACTCGACACAGCGTTCCGGAATTTCCAGGGAGCTGACACGCATGCTTCAAATCCGCAAGTTGACGGAACACATTGGGGCCGAAATACGCGGTATCGATGTGCGGGTTCGACTCCCAGCGGATACGTACCAACGACTCCGGATGGCCCTCTGCCAACACGCAGTTCTTGTCTTCCGCGGGCAGGAGATCACCGACCCGCAGCAGATCCAGTTCAGTGCCGGGCTCGGTCCATTGGAAATGACCATTCCCAGCGACCCCATTGGGGATGGAGGCCCGCTGGGCGTCATTTCCAATGTCGACAAACTGGGCGAGATTATTCCGCCTAACGACGTCCGCAGCTTGTACACGAAGGGAAACATGCTGTGGCACTCGGATGGGTCCTTCAAACCGATCCCGCTGCGTGCCTCGCTGCTGGCGGCAAAAGCCATTCCACCTGCTGGCGGGAACACCGAATTCGCCAGCCTGACTGCATCCTATGAGACGCTGTCTGCCCCCCAGCAAGAGCAATTGCAGGGACTGTTTGCCGAACACAGCCTGGCCCATTCGCGAGCCCAGATCGCACCGAACCTGATGACCGAAAGTTTCCTCGACGACACGCCACCGGTGCCCCAACCGATGGTTCGCCTGATTCCCGAAACGGGAAGACGCGCTTTGCTCGTTGGTTCCTACGCAACACACATCGTCGGCCAGCCTCTGCACGAAGGCCAGACGCTGTTGGCGGAACTGCTGGCCTGGGTTACCCGACCGGAGTTTGTCTATAGCCATCGATGGCAACTGAATGACTTACTGGTCTACGACAATCGCTGCTGCTTGCACCGCGGGCGAGACTGGGACCGCGCCAACTGCAAACGCATTCTGCACCGCACCACCCTGGCCGGTGATGGCCCTGCCCCGGCAAGCAATGCCCCGCCGCACACTCCGTGACCGGCAACCGAAATAGAGGCTCCGTGTCGCTATCAGTGGGGTCGGCCTTTCCTGTCGCCCAGGACGCACCGGCAGCAAGGGCTTGAGCCAGCCACCGAGGGTGGTATGTTCCAGGCAATCTCGGGCGTCGATACGCCCGCACTCACAATTACCGCTCCCTCTCTGCAAGGGCCTGTCCACGATGCATCGACTGCTGCAACTCCTGCCCTTAATCTCCTGCTGCCACGCGACGCTCGCGGTCGCCACTGAACCGGTGTTGATCGACCTGAACCAGGACACTGGCAGGCAAGTCATTGTTGATCGTGAACCCGGACAATACCTGGGGCACCCTTCGACCTGCCTACTAGAGGATGGCAAAACGATCCTCTGCGTCTACCCGAAGGGGCACGGTCGTGGCGCAATCGTATATAAACGCAGCCAAGATGGCGGCCGCACCTGGAGCGACCGGCTGCCGACTCCCGCAAACTGGTCCACCTCGCAGGAAGTACCCACGCTCCACCGGGTCATTGGTCCCGATGGCACCAGACGCATCATCATGTGGTCTGGCCTCTATCCGGCACGTCTGGCAGTCAGTGAAGATGACGGCCAGACATGGAGCGAGCTGCGCCCCGTGGGTGCCTGGGGAGGTATCGTCGTCATGGGATTCGTCGAGGCCTTGCGAACAGGCCGAGGTCACTATCTGGCGATGTTTCATGACGACGGTCGTTTTTTCCGCCAGGACGGGAAACGCGTCCCCACCTTTAAGCTGTTTCAGACGCGATCATCTGACGGTGGCCTCAATTGGTCTGATCCACAAGTGGTTTTTCAATCCGCGGAAGTCAATCTCTGCGAACCGGGCTGCCTCCGCTCACCGGATGGAAAACGCCTGGCCGTCCTGCTGCGGGAAAACCGTCGGCGAAAAAACTCGCAGATCATTTTTTCCGAGGACGAGGGGCAAACCTGGACAGCGCCACGGGAACTACCTCTGAGTTTGACGGGGGATCGCCATACCGGAAAATACGCATCGGACGGACGACTCTTCATCAGCTTCCGGTGCAACTCACCTCGGGCGGCGTCCGCGCAGCGGACTTATGAGGGAGACTGGGTCGGATGGGTGGGAAGCTGGGACGACCTTCAGCAAGGCCGGAGCGGCCAGTATGTCGTCCGTCTGAAAGACAACACCAAGGGCTACGACACTGCCTACCCGGGTGTCGAACGACTGCCCGACGATACGTTTGTTACGACCACCTACGGGCATTGGGAAAACGATGCTGCCCCCTACGTCATCAGTGTCCGATTTACCCTGGCCGAACTGGACACGCTTGCCAGGCGTCGCTGACACGCAGCCTCGTAGCCCGGGGAAGCGCAGGTCAACCAACTGACCAAATTTCAGGTACGCGAGGCATCATAGAGTGTCTGCATCACCTGGCCTTCATTCAGAGGATAGCCGCGGCCCAACCGATCATGGACCACGCTCCCCAAATCGATCCCCAGGTTGGAAAAGATTGTCGCGCCGACATCGGAAGCAAAATACGTGTCGGTGATTGGATACGAAGCCGTACTATCGGTCCGCCCAATCACTTGTCCTGGCCGCACGCCCGCGCCGGCAAACAACCCGCTGAAACAAAATACCCAATGATCTCGCCCCGTCGGTGAATACATCGGTGTCCCGACATTTCCACCAATTTTTGGTGTACGACCAAACTCTCCCATGGCCACCACCAGTGTCTCTTCCAGGAGTCCTGACCTCTCCATGTCATCCAGCAGCGCTGAAAAAGCACGGTCAAAGGGCGGCAACAATCTCTCTTTGTGGCCTTTGAAGTTTTCCTTGTGCGTATCCCAATAATACGGATGGCCCAGGTTGGCCTGGACAATCGGTACGCCTGCTTGAATCAAGCGCCGGGAGAGCAATAACGTCTGGCCCCATAAATGCTTGCCGTAGCTATCCCGGACTGCTGACGGTTCCCGGTCCAGATCGAATGCCTCCGCCAGGGTGCCTCGTGACAAGACCTGGTAGGCCCGCTGCTGCTGCTTGGCAAATTGTCGCTGGCCTGGAGTTCTGATGTGGTTGCGCTGGTCCCGGAACATCTCCAACAACGCACCCCGGCGCTGTAACCGTCGCCGCGAAAATCCATCTGGCAGCCGCATCGCCTGGGCATCAAACCGTGGGTTGTTCAAATCGACATTCAATTGCCAAGGGTCATAAAGTGGGCCGAGAAATCCCGCATCCTGGCCCGGAAACGGCTCGATGCGATAAGGCAGACTGATCCCACTGGGTAAACCGTCGGAGCGCGGCCGCACAAACTCCAGCGCCGCTGCATAACACGGCCAGTCGTGACGCGACCAGACCGTGGTAGCACCCGGCTTTCGATAGTCCGTACCCGACAGCACGAGCGGTGTGGCCAGCTCGTGGACTGCATCCGCCTGGGATTTCAGTCCCAGCGTCCGCACCACCGTGTATTTCCCGGTTCGCTGAGCCAATAACGGCAAGTGCTCGCAGATCCGATAACCGGGAGTTTGTGTGGCAATCGATTCGAACGGACCGCGAATCTCGGCGGGAGCTTCCGGCTTCATATCAAAGGTATCGATATGACTGGGCCCACCCGTCAGGAAGACAAACAGCACCGATCGTGGAGGTCGCTGGCTGCCGGTCGCGGTACCACTTGCTACCCGCTCGACAGCCGGCCAGACCGCGGGTGCGCCACCGATCAACCGGAGCGCGTCCCGGCGGTTCAGTGGGAGAGAACGAGGAAGCATACCAACTCCAGTTTCACGCCAAATCAACGCGACAGGCAGGCAGACCGCAGCCGCAGCCTGTCATAATAGCCGGCGCGTTACTCAGGGTCTATCGGCATTTCGCTGCGCCCCCGCTCCTTGCGACCACCAAAGACCGGCTTTCTTCAACGGCTTTGTGCGACTTCCAGTCCTCACTTCACTACAATCACTGCTACCAGCCTCCCGAGCAACGCCTGGTGCCCCGTCGAATGCCTATGTGGGCAGGCCGCAGACACGCACAATCCGTGTCCCACTGCAGAGCCCCCGTGGCCAGGCAACCCAGCACGATCCACTCCACTTCGCGGGCCTGTGGTTTCTCCCCTGGCAGCCAATCACCCTGCGTCTCAATCGCTCTGACATTCCTCGTCGTCAGCGTCTGGTGGAGATCTAGTCGAAGCAGCAGGCACCCAAACCGCAGAACACCTGCCAGCTGGAATATCACTTGGAGCTCAGCAAACGAATCAGCGTGCTCCGTGCGTGCTCCAGCAGGGCCGGGTTGTCCGGAGCTTCCAGAATCTCCGTGACAAGGGCGTTCACTTGCTCGCTGTGCCCTGCCTGGCGAGCCATATCGAGCAGCAACCAATCCTCAAGCCCCATCCGCATCAGCTCCCACCGCCGGGACGGGACAATCCCACCATTCCCGGCAAACACCATACCACCGTCCCAGGACCTCCCTTGCCAGGCATCCCGGCTTAACCAGGTCCACATGAACAGTCCGGCAGTTCGTTGTTCAAAGAGCTTCCAGGCCCACCGGCGATACATTTGTGCAGGCCAGTAGCGTTTGTTTTCGGCGCAATAATAGGGCACCACCGGCTTTCCTGTTTTCTGCAGGAAAGCGGTGACTTCCGGCCTGGTCTCGTACAACTCCATATGGGGACACCACACGTCCACCCCTTTGTCGAGCCGCTGTACCTCGGCCAGCCGAATCTGAGGCGTGACCGTCATCGTCACGCGAATCTTCCGGTCGGCCTCACGGACCAACTCCCGCGCGCGGAGGAACGTATCGACACCACCTCCCGACACTTCATCGTAGATGTGCAGCGTGAACGCATCGTAGCTCAACCCACGATCCTCATGCACATGGCGTGCCCAGCGTCGGATACCCGCAACCCACTTTTCGCGGTGCTCCGGCTTTTGCCAGGAATCATCGGTGCGAAAATGCCATTGTTCAAAAAACACGGATCGCGCGCCAGGGTACTTCATCTCACGTTCCATGGCATGATCCAGGCTACTGAAATCGGGGTTCGCTGAAGCCGGGTGGGGGATCAAGCAATTGTGCAACCAATTCACATAATGGCTGGATAGATCCTCCTTCATCCCGGGCCGATTGATGTCGTACTCGCACAGAAAGACGTCCAAGGGGTGCTGCGTCGGCAAGCTCACATTGACGACCTGCACCTCGATCTTGAGGCGTTGCGTCGTACATCTACCTGGTGCATTCAACGGCTGGATCCGCAAGTGCGTCGAGTAACGATCTGGCAGCAGACTTTCCGTATTCACCGCGATCCAGAGTTGGCGCGTCTCCCCAGCGGGTAACAGCATCAAACCGGCGCCGTCCAGTCGCGGCAGGGCGTCCGCTAACGCGTCTTTCCTGGGTGCTGGTAGCGGCACGGCGTGTCGCAAAGTCACTGCATCGGACGGCAACACCGGCCCCGCGTCCGCCGGTCGCTCCTCGTCGTCACGACTGACTCGGAACAGAAGGGGCGACTGCAACCAGTTCGTAACGTTCACGACTGTCGCCGCGTGCTGGTTGCGACAGGCCGTCAAACCGACCAGCTCCACTGAATTCGCTTTATCCGGTGCTGCCGTGGGTGGACAATTGGCTGCGACTTCACCTGGCCAGACCGTAAACCCTTGAAACCATTTCATCTGCTCCCCGTTGAGCAGCGACAAGTCGCGTTCCGTCTCCTTGCCCAGCGGCGGTTCTCGCGGCGGCACATAACCCGGATTTGCTGTGAGCATAAAGGCATCCCACCTGCCAAAGTGCCAATCGGCCTTGAACGCGAGACTGTGCGGTCCCTGTCCCAAGTCGCCCACGTCCCCGACAATCCAGGCCCAATTCGATTCATCGGACCCGTAAAGCAATGTTCCAGGAACCAACCGCAGCTGAATCGGACGGCCATCTACCGTCACCCGGTACGCGGTCTTCCCCCGTACTCCCGATTCATGATCCGCCGCATATCCCGCCCGCACACGTAGGAATACCCGGTATTTCGCTGGACGGACAATCACATCCCACGTCGCGGTACCACTGTACGTCCAGACCGCCGTGCCCCCACTTTGCGAAGAACCCGTCAGATTGGTGTGTTCGGCTTCGATAAAGTGCACTGTCTGCCCACGGACAAAACCGTCGGCCGCATCTGCTCTCAACCTTTCCAGACACCCGATCCCAACACAAAACGCCATCGACACATGCAACCGCCAGTACCGGGTCGCCACTCGGGAACTACGCATGATCCGATCTCCGCAACTGCAATGTATGTACCGCACCCTCAACCGCTGACAGATACCGCACCGTGTGTATCGCAACACCGACACGGGCACTCAGCCACCATCATATCCCAAGAGCTGGATTTGTGCGGCCCGGAGTTGGCATCGTGTGGGTCACTCAGCGTCTGTGCGGATGCGGTAAATGTGCACATCGTAGGGCGCAAAATGATCGCTTAAGGATCCGTCCCGTTCCCGCTGCAGCGTCCGGTCTTCAAATAGCACTTCGACGTCGCGCGCCCCAGCCACTTCGCTTAAATCAAGCTTGACCCGGCCCTGCTGCTGATTCACTTCATTGACGACCACGACATAGCGGAAATTGTCCAGCTGCCAGACCGCCGCACGCAACCCGTCACTCATGCCCAGCTGCGCGCGTTGCAGGTGAGCATGGGGATACAACGACAGAAAGACTGGCCCTAGCTGCTTGAATTCCCCTGCCAATTCCTGGAGGGCACGCCAGGCCTCTGGATGTTCCTCTGCCATCTTCCCGTTGTAGTCATAGGAAAACCACATGATTCCTGTCGCACCACTGACCACACTCAGATACGCCATGCATCGAAACTCGGCCCGATTGGGCATGCGACGTCCCTTGGGATAAAACGACTGCAAGACTGCCAGAATCGGTTTGCCCTGCAGGTCACGCACCGCCTTCCGCATGGCCTCACCCACGCGTGACACGCTTCCCCCCGGAAACGTCGGATAAATATCAGGGCCGAGAATATCCGTCGCATCGTGGTAGTGCGGAAACAGGTGCGGCTGAAAAATGACCGTCATTGTAGGGTGGTAGGGGTCAGTGGCGTGTGCCACATCGTGCAAACCGCGAACCATCTTGTACATCGATTCGTTCGGCTCATCGCGGGTGTACCAGGCCAACATACTGTCACCCATCTGGCGCGAGAGCATGCGGATCGTATCGGCTGCCACTGGCAAACGACCACGCTGGAGATTTTCCAGTGAGTAGTCCGATTCGTTCGCCGTGGCACTGCGCATTTCGTTCGTATTGTGGAGACCCACAATCGGCACCAGCCCATGGTCCTTGACTTCGCGTGTCTTCACGACAAAGGACTCTGCACTACCCCATTCCAGCAGAAACGTGTTGAACCCGGCCCCTGCGTACGATTCCAGAAACGCGCCATCGAGATGTCGCTCAACGTAGTACATTCCGAAAGGAAAGAAAGGA
>MDTE01082262.1_pt1 | contig 16390 bp, 16 predicted proteins | sample 811231 | NCBI WGS metagenome assembly MDTE01 (sample SAMN05326651, study PRJNA326480) | marine metagenome | isolation source: seawater | place: Indian Ocean: Red Sea | collected 2010
TATAGATATATTAATATTAATTTTTTTAAAATTATTGCTCATTTAAAAAATGATTTGATTTTACAAAAAAATATATATGATAGATACACTCTTTCTATTGAAATAATAAGTATATTTTAATATTTATTTAATAAATTGATCAATGAAAATTCATACAATCTTTTTTTTATCAGAATTTGTTTTGGGTGGAGCGGGAAATTCCATATATAAATTATGCAAAAATTTACCTAAAAAAAATTATCAAATATCAATAATTTGTGTAAAGAAATGTTATTATAAAAAGCTTTTTAGAAAAGAGGGTATAGATGTTTATGAAATAAACGCCAAAAGAGCTTTTTTTGCTTTTTTTAAAATAAAAAAGTTATTAAGCAAACTTATTTCTAAAAATTACAAATCGAACATATTTTTATCAAATATAAATTATTCTAATGTCTTAACAATTCTCTTTTTAAGAAGTTTAAAATTGAAAATATGTTTAATTGAAAGAACTCCTTTTCAAGAATTAAATATTTACTATAATAAAATAGACTTTATTAAAAAAATTATAATCAAATTATTCATTAAGTTTACTTTTCACAAAGCAGATGCGTGCATATCAAATTCAAAATATATTTCAAAAGTATACAATAAAAAATACGATTTAAAATTTAAGACAATTTTCCCTCCGTCGTTTGATGGTATGTATATAAGTAAAAAAAAATATTTAAAAAATTCTAAACTTAAATTTGTTACTGTTTGTCGTTTAACTAAAGAGAAAGGTCTTCCAAAATTAATAAAAACATTTTCAAAATATAGAAAGGAATTTTCTTTAGACATTATTGGAAATGGACCAGAATCACATAATCTAAAGATATTATCTTATAATACTCTCAAAAATAAAAACATAAGATTCCTTGGAAAAATAAATCCCTTAAAAATTAAATTTCATTTGAGAAAATATGATTATTACATAAATTTTTCAGACTTTGAGGGATTTCCTAATACAGTAATTGAATCATTAAGTGTGGGTGTTCCAGTTTTAGCCTCTCAAAGTTATGGAGGTATAAATGAAATTTTATCTAAGAAAAATTTTGGCTTGATATTTAATAAAGAAAGTGTGTTAGAAAAATATCTGAAAGATATCTATAATAAAAAATTAATATTTAAGTTAAATAGATCACAAATCATAAATCATTTGAACAATTTTAGTTCAAAAAAAAGTGTCAAAAATTATGATAAATTGTTGAAGAAATTATCCAAATAATTTCCAATTTTTTTCATACCATCTGATGGTTTTAAGTAATGATATTTTTATATCAGTAAATTTATTTTTTTTAATAATTTTTTTAATTTTTAAATTTGATCCATGTGTTTTTTTTACATCAGCATTTTGAAAACTTCTTTTATATATTTTAGGTTTTTTTTGAAAATATTTGTCTATAAAATTTAATACTTTTGTGATTTTTATTGGATTATTTGAACAAATATTTATTATGGTGTTGTTTTCTGATAGCTTAATTCTCATAAGTTTGTAAAGTATATCCATAACATCATCAATATATGTAAAATCTCTGGTATGATTTCCATAATTATTCAAATAAAATTTTGTTTTCGTATAAAAAATTGATCTCAAATATTTGAAAATCAACATATCAGGTCTCCCCCACTCTCCATATACTGTAAAAAATCTAAGTCCAACAGTCCGTGTAATAGAATTTTTAAAAAATAACTCTACAATCTCCTCATTATTTTTTTTTGTGAATGCATATATATTTTTTGGAGAAGTAATTTGAGATTCTTTTAATGGAAAATTTTTACTATCACCATAAACAGAGCTTGAGGATGCATAAAAAAATTTACTTACTTTATTTTTTTCGATTACTTCAATTAAATTATAAAACGCTAATATATTGCTATTTATATAAGATCTTGGGTTAACAAGAGAGTATCTTACTCCTGCCTGAGCAGCAAAGTGATAAACTATATCAAATTTTTTTTTAAAAATTTTATCTAATTTTTTTTTGTCACAAAGATCAAATTTATAAAATTTAAAATTTTTATATTTTTTTAAATCTTTTAATCTGGCCCTTTTTAATTTTTGTGAATAATAATTATTGATATTATCTATTGAAATGATTTTATAATTTGTGCTTTTCAATAGATATTTGCAAAAATTATAACCTATAAATCCAGCACCGCCAGTAATTAGAATTTTCATATAAAATATATATCAATTTTGTCTAAAAAAAATATAAATTTATTTTAAAAGATATTAATAAAAAAAAATTAAGTAAATAGTATGATTAAAACTCTTATTTTTTCGGCAACCTATAATGAAAGAGACAATATAAAAGAGTTAATAGAAAAAATTAATGAAAGTAATTTTGACTTAGATATATTTATAATTGATGATAATAGCCCAGATAGCACCAAAGAAATATTAGAGGATTTAAAAAAAGATAATTCGAATTTAAGATTTTTAATTAGAGAAGGAAAACTAGGGTTAGATACAGCACATAAACATGCTTACAATTATGCAATCAAAAATGGTTACAGAAAATTAATTACTATGGATGCTGATTTATCTCACGACCCAAAAGAATTATCTAAATTTAATGAATTATTGGACGAGCATGAATTTATAATTGGATCGAGATATATGAAGGGAGGTGATTGTGAAATGCCAATTCTTAGGCTCATTTTGAGTATAATTGGAAATAAATTAATTAAATTTATTTTAAACTTAGAATGTAATGAATTTACAACGGCTTACAGAGGATTTAATTTAAATAAATTGAAAAATTTTGATCTTAATACCGTTAATTCAAAAGGTTATAGTTTTTTTATGGAGACGATTTATAGATTAAATGTGCAAGGTTTTAAAATTTATGAAATTCCAATAAGTTTTAGAAATAGAAAAAAAGGGAAATCAAAAATACCAAAAATTGAGATACTTAGAACTTTAAAAAACTTATTTAAACTTAAATTTAAACTTTAAAAAGATCTCTTATCAAGCTTCGTTTTTCTAATCCATCCGATAAATTAATAACTTCACAATCTGATATTTCATTTAATTTTTGTTTATCTGATAAAAATGTCAGACTTCCAGAATTTGATCTGCTCTCTAGAATATTTGATTGAGTGTATTTTTCTAAATTGTTTAAGTCTGGTAAATCTATATTTAATTTATCGACTTCACTATTGTTAATGAAAAATGCGTTGTTACAAGCTTTATTCGCACCGATAAAAGTATAATTTTTTCTCTTCATTAGATTTATTATTGCCCTCAAAGACATCCCATAACACAAATTAGAGTAATGATACTTTGTCCTATTAAAATTATTTATATTCGGCACTGTGACTTCTAAGTCAGCCCCAAAAGTTGCATTGTATTCTGCTACTACAATCTTACTTAAGTTATCTGGGAGCTCTTTCATTACCCAGTAATCTATTCCATCAATATCCAAACTAAAGAAATCTAAATTATTATTAAAATTATTTTTCTTAAGGATATTAAAAATATTATCACTAGTTACTGTTTCCTCTATAATTGTTAAATCTCCTTTCCATAATTTTACATGTTTTGACACCTCTTGTTTTAAATTTTTAATATTATCGATAATCATCCCTTTGTTTGGGCTTTTCATAAATATATATCTAGTGTTAGATTCTTTATAATTTCCTACACCTATTTCTAAAAATTTTGGATTTTGTATATTTAATTGGGTCAACAAAAAATCAATTATACCATCTTCTCCATTTTGAGAAAAAACTTTATATTCAACTTGATTTAAATTTCTAACATCTTTATAGTTTTTACTAACCAATCCAAAATGTGATGATCCAATTGCAAAGATATTACGATCATTATTGTCAGAAATTATTGAACTTATAAAATTTTTTATTCGCTTAAGCATTAATGTTTTCCATAATTTTTCTATTTTTATTAATTGATTAAATCAACATAATTTTTATAGTATTTGTAAAAATTTTCTTTACTTTTGCCAAAAGCATATTTCATATGTTTTTTCTCTAGTGTATAATTGTGTTGTTTAAGAGATTGTAACAACAAAATAGATAGTTGATGAAAATTATCTGGATGAAAATACTTACCTCTTAAAGGACTTTGTTCTTTGTGAATACCAATATTTGATAATAATATTTTTTTTCCCATAGATTTTGCCTGTTCTACCGTACTACTTCTACCCTCAAATTTTGAAGGCTGAATCACAGCAACTGAGTGGTACATGAGAGATAAAACCTCTTTAAATGATACTGTCCCTAAATATTTATAATATTTATAAAGACTATTGTCACATATGAATTTTTCTATTTCATAAAAATATTTTGTATTTCGGTGCTCCTCTTTACTACCAGTGGAAATTATAAAGATATCTTTTAATCTTTTTTTATTTTTAAGATACAAAAGTGAATTTAACACAACTTTATGATTTTTATGCATCCAATATTGATTTGGTAAATAAAAATATTTTAATGGCAATTTAAATTTTTTCTTAAGGAGAGAGTATTTAATGATTTCATGTTTTTTAGGTGACAAAAATACAAAAGGACTCACTATCGCTTTTCTAGACGCTAATTTAGATACAATTTTGAGATCATTTTTAACATCATTGCTACTAACAATTATTTTTGTAGAGTGTAATGCGCACATATAAATATTTATTTTTCTCAAAAATCTATTTTTTAGAGAAAAGTTTTGAGGATAATGTAAATACTGAAGATCAGCTAAAAAGGGGTAACTTTTGATGGCGCTTTTTTTACCTAAAAAAATACTATTAGACAATGCATTGCTATGAGATAAGATTTCAATTTTATTCTTTAAAAAAAACTCGTCGTATGTTTTAGAACGTCCAAATAATAATATTAAAAATTTATTATATATTCTATCGATCAAAGTTTGATTATGAAAAAAATTTGTTTTTAAGAGTTCAAAATTTTTTAATTCTTTTTGCTCATTTTTAGAAAGTTTCTTCTTAACTATTATTATTGGTTTTATCTCATTTTTTGAAAACTTTATTATGCAATTAATCAAATTTTTTATTAAATATGTCCCTCCAAACCATTTAAAAATATTAAAATTAATTAAAAAACCAACTCTCCTCATAAGTTGTTCCTTTTAAACCATTTCACATACTGTTTGACTCCAATCGTGAAATTTTTTTTTGGCTTAACTCCAATTTTTTTTAGTTGCCAAATATTTGATATTAAGTTAATTGGATTTGAATTTAATTTTTTTCTATTAAATATTATTTTATTTTTCATATTAAAACTATTGGATATTATTTTTAGAACATCTTTTATTTGTGTTCCTTTACCAGAACCACAATTTATAATATTGATGTTAGAAAATCCTTTTATACAAAAATATAAAACTATCTTTACTAAATCCGATATATGAATAAAGTCTCTTTTTTCTCTACCAGTTCCATAGAAAATGTTCAAACCATTTGATATTTTTGAACACGCATCATAAATTAATTGTTTCTTTAAACCATCTCCATAAAGAGATGCTATTCTTAAAATCATTAAATGATATTTATATTTTTTTGAAAAGTTTAATAACAGATTTTCGGCTTTCTTTTTATTTATTGCATAAATAGAGGCTGGTTTTGTTGGAAATTTTTCAGAAATTGGACTTTTAAAATCATTCCCATAAATAGAGTAACTTGACATAAAAATTATTTTTGTTTTTTTTTGTTTTTTTTCTATAAAGTTAATCAAAGACATTGTTGATTTAACATTATTAATAAAGTCTACTTTTCTTTTTAAACCAACTAATCCGCTACCAGCACAATGAATGATAAAATCGAATTTAAAGTTATACTTAGATAGATTTTTTTTTGTTAAATTGCCGTTTATTTGATCTAAGTATCCCCATTTTTTATACTCTTTTTTTTTCCATTTACCTCTGCCAATTCCGTAAACATTAAAATTTTTTTTTTTTAATTTCTTGGCAATATTTTTTGCAATGTATCCATTAGAGCCTGTAATAAGTATTTTTTTTTTCACTTAAATAATAAATTTTAAAATCATTTAATTTTAAATTTTTAATATATATTAATCATTCTTGTAGTAAATTTGTCCTCAAAATGATATTAAAAAAACTTCTAATGGAAATATTAAAGACAATTGTAAACATTGCAATTTTAAATTTAAAGATTTTTATTTATAAAAATTCTGTTAAAAATGGAAAAGTATTACTATTTTTTTTTTCAAGAAAGAACCTTACTTTAATAAGTAAAAATTATTTAGAGCGTCTATTTAATAACTTTGATAAGAAAATTTTAGTAATTTATGGTCATCAAATTAAAAATATTAATTATAAAAATTATTATTTTTTAAAAGAAAGTTTTTTACTAAAATTTTTAACAAATATTGATATTTTCTTTACTAACTATGTAAGTGATAAATTTACAAGTAATTCAATTAAAATTTATATGCATCATGATATTTCTACCGCACCTTTAGTTGACAAGAGTAAAGAAAAAGATCTTTTTCAAAGATTAATTAAATATGACTTGATATTTTCTCCACAAAAAAAAAGTAGTATTATGTTCCACAAATTTTTAAATAAACATAATAGTAAAAAATCTTTTATAAATATCCCCACTATTTATGAAGTTGGATACCCAAAACTAGATTATTTAAGACGAAAAAAAGTCAAAAGAAATCTTAATGAAAAGATTATCGTAATTGCACCCACTGATTATAGACATGTTCAAAAATTATCTATTTATAATGAATTAGATAATATCATTGATTTAATTTTGAAAAAAACAAAGTATAAAATTTACTTTAGGCCATATCCAGCAAATTTAAAAACGGAAAGAATTTTAAGATTAGTTAAAAAATATTCGAATATTAAAAGATTTAATTTAGATAATAGTAATGACTATATTGATGTATATTCAAAGTCTCGATATTTACTGACTGATATTTCTGGAACTGCAATCACATATTCATATTTTACCAATCGAAAAGTAATTTTTTATTCTAGGAATGAAAAGCTTGTAAAGAAAATGTTTTATAAAGATAATTCATATTTTAAAGACAGAAATAAATTTGGAGTTATAAAAAGTAAACCGATAGAAATTGTTAATTTTATTAATAACGACAATTCAAACTATTCAAATAAACAAATCAAAAAAGAAATAAAATATTTAGATAAGTCAAAACAGAGAATCAAATTTTTATTGAAAAAGTACCTTAAATAAACAGGGAATTAATAAAAATTTAATTAATTTTATTTAATATTACTCTACATATATGTGGTTTTTGATTTTGATAAATTGCAAATTTATTGCTGGTTTTAAAATAAATTATTTTGTATTTCATCTGTTTAAGTTTATTCTTAAATTCGTGAGGATCAATAAATCTCCTATAGTGATCATCATATCTCTCATGTTTTGAGATTTTAATCCCTTTCCTAATTAATGGATCTTTAGTAGTTCTAAATTCGAGGAAAATTAGCCCATTTTTTCTTACAATTTTTTTTACGTTTTTAAAAAAGTTTTCCTGTTCTTTTACATTAATGGCGTGAATAAAAAACCTAGCATATAAAACATCAAATTTTTTTTTCAAAACTAAATTTTTTTTACAAATGTTTTTTTTCATAAAATTTTTTTTAAAGATTTTTTTATTTTTAATAATTATGTCTGATTGATCAACACCTATTATATCAAATTTTTTTTTGATAAAAAAAATTGTGTCTCTGCCGTTTCCACATCCTACATCGATCATTTTAATTTTTTTTTTTATTTTAATTAATTTTTTATGGACAAAAAGGGCAAATTTACTCTCTTTACCCAATTTAAATTTCTCATAAAACTTATTCCAGTAATCTAGATTGTTATTTTTCATATTTTGATATCTCTTTAATTATTTTTTTTGATATTTTTGAAATTGGTGTTTTAAAATTATTAATTATTTTGATGTCTGGTTTTTTTGGAAGTTCTGGCTCTAAGTCTAGACCCAAAATATTTTTTTGTTTCTTTTTATAGTGAAGTTTTTTGGAATATCTTTCTATCTTTTTTATGTTAGCATCTATAAATATTTCAATATAATTTTGAATATTTTTTTTTCCAAATTTACGAATTTCTTCATATAGACCTACAATAGAAAAAATTATATTAATATTTTGATCTAAAATTAATTTTAAAAAATTAATGTATTGTTTACCCAGCTTAATTCTTGAATTTCTATCGTAATTTTTAAAATTAAATGTTTGTCTAAAATTGTCTCCACTAATGATTATTGTTTTACCAAATTTTTTTTCTATTTCATTTTTAAGTTTATAACTTATCTCAGATTTGCCCGAGCCAGAAAACCCTGTTATCCAAAATAAAATTCCTTTTTTTTTATTTAATTTCATGTTCAAAGTTTTGATAATTAATATTTTTTTTTCAATGTATGGGTTTTATTATTTTTTATTTGATTTTTTAAACCTTTATAAAACTCGTCATTATTAATATTAAAGTATTTTAATTTTTTACTTAAATTTTTCCAAAAATTTATGTAATTCTTATTATAATATATTTCACTATTAGTTTGAAATTTTGGTAATAATGAAAGGTCATGAAGTGAAAGATTTAATTCTAATGATGTATATATCCTTGAATTTATTTTTTGTTCGTTAGTGAGTTTTTTAATATTTTTTATATTTTTCAATAAGTAGTTATATTCAACTTTGCTTTTAGGTTTATTTGTAAATCCTAAATGATCATAATGAGAATTATTAGCAATTATACAAGGAACTCCAAATGTTGCAAATTCAATTCCAACAGTACCATTTCCAGTAATAATAACTGACAAAATATCAAATAAATCTGAGTAACTGAGGTTACTGGAAAATAATTTAATATTGTCAAAATTATTTCCTATAATTTTATCAAACTCAATTTCGGTTGAAGTTATGGGTTTGTGAGTTTCAGATAATTTTATTGGATGTGGTTTTATCAGCCAATTTACATCTTTTATCTTTTTTATCTGATTAAATGTATATTTTATCCATTCGTAGTTTGTTTTAAAAATAGATCTGCCGCTTATAAATAAACCATCTGTATAACTATGATCAAAAATTCCAACAATAGGTTTTTTTAAATCCCAATTATATTTTTTACACAAATCTTTTTTTGTAAATTGAATTCCTTTTTTGAAAGCAGCTTTTGTATCATTCAGATCCTGATTATCACCTATTCTATTTATTCTATTATTAATGATCTGATGACCGTCTTTTGCTGATTTATTTTTAAAATTTTCTTTAAGTGTATTAAAATCTTTTATTTCAAATTTTTGCTTCCAAAAATAAATTTGGTTGATATTGTTATAAATTCTAATTCCAATTTTTTTTGGGCCACCATATCTAGCATATACTTTTATTTTTTTTACAAGAGCATTTTGGAATACTATGGCGGAGGGTATGAATTGAGTCTCTGACAGAACTAAGGCTTTATAATTATCTTTTCTCAAAATGTTGTTAATACTCTTGTTATACTCTGTGGCTTCAAAAAAAAAATATATATATTTAAAGTTTATTTTTTTAATAAATACATCTCCAGTATATCTTACGTAATGATCATAAGTTATTTCACCTATTTTTATATTATTAAATTTAATTTTATTAATTTTATCTAGATTACCAATATTAATTAATGAAAATGATACTTTTATAAAATTTAATAATCTTATAATAAAAAAATCTTTTTTAAATTGTAAAAAATTTTTGATATTATAGCTATTACTAACACTTCTAATGAGAGCATTATTTTTTCTATTTAATACAATTAATTCACCACCAATAATTTTTTGTAAAAATTTAGAGATAATTAACTGTGTACATATATATCCTGGATGACCCATAATAGCGTCAACTAAAATATAGTTTTTTTTTTTAGCATTATTATTAAAATTTTTAAATACTCTTGTATTAGAGTTTATAAATCTTTTAAAATTTACATTTTTTTTTGAGGAAACAAAAAAATGTAATTTAATAATATTTATTAAATCATTTTTGAATTGGTCTAACTCTTTATAGAAAAAATATGTTAAGCTTATAAAAAAAATCTCAATTTTTTTTAATAAACTCATCTTATTTTTTTACAAATTACTAAATAATGGTGATTTACGTCATTTTTTTTATCTAAACAAAAACTATAGTAACCTAATTTTAAAACTTTAAACTTTTTGAATTTTTTACGAAGGTGATCATAAGATTTTGTAAAATTTATAAAGTGTTTATCTATTTTCGTATAATTATCTTTATTTACTAATGTTAATCCATTTTTATTTTGTTTATTGGAACATAGAGATGATTTTGATGAAATCATTGTAGCATAGATTATTCCATTTCTTTTTAATATTTGATCAAAATAATTTATGTATGATTGGAAATCATCGTTAGATAGATAGTATAAAGATTGAATACAGGTAATTATATCAAATTTTTTATTTTCAATTTTTATTTTTAAATCGTTTAAATTTTTAGTAAAAAAAAATTTATCTTTAATTTTTTTATATTTTTTTTTTGCAACAGTTATATCTTTTTTCGATATATCTACTCCATACGCATTTATTTTTTGCTGATCAAAAAAATTAACTGCTGAACCTTGACCACATCCAAAATCAAGTAATTTTAATTTTTTTTTAAATTTTTTTTTTATAAATTTTCCATAAAATCTAAAAACAGCCGGTTCAACATTTGGAGCATGATAACCTTTTTGCCAAAATTTAAAGTTCTTTTTTAAATAGTCTTTATTCATTTTATTTGTGGTCAATCATTAATTTCATATTTATAAATTTAAACAAAAAATAAGAATTATTCTGGATATCATTTTCAATAATAACCTTATTTATTAAATCTTTTTTCACATATTTATAAATTTTGGAGTCTTTTTTAATAAAATTCAAAACATCTTTTGATTTAAAATCAATTAATTTAGGAAGTGATATGTTAAATCCAATTTTTTCGTAGTTTTTCCTTATATGGTCAGGTAATATTGATCCTAGAGAGTCCCTAAGTAAATTTTTTGTATAACCATTTCTAATAAAATGTTTTGTATCTACTGTATTTAAATATTCAAAAAGTTTATGATTTAAAAAAGGAGATCTATTTTCAATACTAAAGTACATTGCATTTAAATCCTCTTCCTCCAATATCACTGGAACACTTTCCAATAACAATTCGTTTAGCATCCTATTTCTGAGCATAGACTTTATGAATTTTTTTTCTTTAAATCTAAAATTCAATTTTATTTTTGAAAATTTATTTATGTCTTTATTTTTATCAAACAAATAATGAGGAGATCTAAACTTAAAATAAAATAAACTATCTCTAAAAAATTTATTTCTAATCAGAGGTAATATATTTTTTTTCCAATATGATAAAGATTTTCTAAATAATGTTTTATTTTTTCGAATATCATAAAAATATGCTAAGTGATGATCGTAATACCCGGAGAAAATTTCGTCAGCACCAACACCGCTAATTGTTACTTTATATCCTTTTTTTGAAATATTTTTATAAAGTAACCACTGAATATAATTTGTCAAAGTAGGTAATGGGCTATTTCTGTGGTTTAATATCTTCTTCAAATTTTCAAAAGTTTCGTTTTTGTTAATTTTCACCCATGTGTGTTTTAATTTTAACCTACTAACGGATTTATTTACCGCTTTGATTTCATCATAACTTTTTTCACCTGGATCTAATGTAAAGCAATGAATATTTTTTTTTAATTCTTTTTTTGCTATTGCGGCTAAAGAAGATGAGTCTACTCCGCCACTAAGACAAAAAGCAACTGGTACATCGCTGTTTAATGCTTTTTTTGAATTAGATATTAGTATTTTTTTTATATTTGTTTTAATATTTTTGTATGATTGTGTTTTAATTTTTTGTTTAAATTTGAAGTATCTTTTTTTTACTATATTTAAGGTTTTATCAATTACAATATAATGACCTCTTTCAACTTTATACAAATTTTTATATATGGTGTGATTGTTTTTATTTAAATTTCTGTAGTTAGTAAAAAGATACTTTTTTAAATAATCTTGATTTATATCTAGTTCAAAAGGAATAATTTTTTTTATTTGTGATATCTCTGAAGCAAAATAAATATTTTTATTTTTTTTTAAAAAGAAAAGAGGTTTCTCACCAAATCTATCTTTACAAAAAATTAGCTTATCTTTTTTTGAATCATACAAAACAAATGCCCACATGCCCTCTAGCTTATTAATTTTTTCAATTCCTTCATGATAAATAAATTTGATCAATACCTCAGTATCTGAATTAGTTCTGAAGTTGATTCCCTTTTTTTTGAGACTCTCTCTTATTTCTTTGAAATTATAAATCTCTCCATTAAAGCAAATTATTAAATTTTTATATTTAAATGGTTGATTTGATCGAGGGTTTAAGTCAATAATTGATAGTCTGCTAAAAGCTAAAAATAAATTATTTTTTTCATATTTTTCAAATATTGACTGATTATCAGGTCCACGGTGTTTAAGAGATTTAATGATTACTTTTTTGTTTAAATTTATTTTTTTTTTACCAAAATATCCACTTATACCACACATACAGTTATTATTTATTAATTACAAAGTTTTTTTTATAATAACTAATTAATTTTTCTATACCTTTTTCGATTTTAAACTTTGGTTTATAGTTGAGTTTGTTTTTTGCCTTTTTGATAGATAGTGTTCCTCTATATGGCATATTTTTATCTCTTGTAATAAATTCTTTTTTTGTATTCGGAATTAATTTTTGGACAATGTTTGCAGCATCAATTAAGCTTCTAGATTTCCCATAAGTTAAATTAAAGATTTGGTTTATTGATTTTTTTGTTTTTATAACCAGGTATAAACCATTAATAAAATCATCAATATATGTAAAATCTAAAAACTCTCTTCCATCACCGTATATCTTTAAACTTTTACCCTGTAAGGCATTTTCAATAAATAGTTGTAATACTCTTCCACTAACACATCTTTCACCATAAAGTGCTGAGGGTCTTACGATTGTGTATGGTAATTTAAAAATCTGATTATAACCAATCACTAATTTTTCTGCACCAAATTTAAGTGCACCGTAAATTCCTAGTGGATTACACTCTGTCTTTTCGTTTACATTATTTGTTTTAAAGTTACCATAGACCATGCTCGAAGATAAAAAAATTAATCTTTTTAAACTTTTTAAATTTCTAGATGCATCTAAAACATTCTCCAAAGTCCTAAAACTGTGATCAAATGTTGAAAATGGATCTTTATTAGAAACATTAGCATGCGCAACTGCTGCAAGATGATAGATATAATTTGGTTTTATTTTATCAATTACCCTACTTATACCATGATAGTCTCTTGAATCTTTTTTAATTATTTTTATTTTATTCTTTTTTAGCAATGATATTCTTTCTTTTAATAATTTTAAGTAAAAATTTTTAAGAGCAAATTTTTTCTTCTTTTTTAATGAAACTAGATTATTTATCGCCAAACTATCTACTATTGTTACATCGTATTTTTTTTTTTTTAGAAATATAGAAAGATTGTGACCTATAAACCCTGCCCCACCTACGATTAAGATTTTTTCTTTCATTTAAAGTATCTTTGTATAATTTCTTTTAAATTTTTTTCAATGAATATCAGATTATTTTTGTTGATATGAGGTGCAATTGGAAGACAAATAGAGTTGTCACTTATAATTTTTGCATTTTTAAATTCACTAGAGCGAATATTATATTTTTTTTTATAATAAGTGAACTCTGGTAAAATCTTAGGGTAATATATACTTGTTCCTATGCCTTTTTTATTAAGTTTTTTTATGATTTGTAGTCTTTTTTTTTTTAAACCTCCTAATAAACAAAAGGAAAAACAATAATAACTGCTAATTTTGTTTTTTTCAGATTTTGAATTGAGGATTTTGATCCCTTTTATATTTTCAACTCTGTTTTTTAAAAAAGTATAGTTTTTTTTTCTTTTATTAAGAATATAATTAATCTTTTTTAATTGGAATATTCCCATGGCCGATCTAAGCTCATCTAATCTGTAATTAATTCCCAAATATTTAACATCATAATCTCCAGGAACTTTTCTTTCCTGAAATCTCTTATCTACACCAAAAGCTTTTATTTTTTTTGCTCTATCAAAAAAAACCTTTTTTTTAATTCCTAACATCCCTCCATCTGCAGTGGTTATGTGTTTTGCCGGATAAAAAGAAAACGCAGAAAAATCTCCAAAAGTACCGACATGTTTATTTTTAAATTTTGCACCAAGAGCCAAGGCGCAATCTTCAATAAGATAAAGATTATATTTCTTAGTTAATTTAGAAATTTGGCTCATATCAACAGGTTTACCCAAGAAATGAACAACACAAATTGCTTTAGTTTTATTATTTATTTTTTTTTCTATTTTTTCTATGTTTATATTACCTGTATGAGCATCATCACTGTCAACAAAAATTGGTTTTGCACCAGTGATCTCAATAGAATGCGCTGTGGCAACGTGAGTTTGAGATGGTAGTATAACCTCATCTCCCTTTTTTAAACCTATTAATAAATAAGATATATGAAGTGCTGCGGTGCAGTTGGCTACACTTGTGCAATAATTTATTTTAGTAAATTTTTGAAATTTTTTTTCAAATAACAATGAATTTTTACCATGTGTTAGAATATCTGAATTCAAAACTCTCATCACAGCATTTCTCTCTGTATTGTCTAAAAGTGGTTTTCCGAATGGAATTTTCATTTTTAATATTTTATTTTAATTTTTTTTTTATATTTAATTGAATTGTCTATTGCATAACAAACTTTTAAAGAGTTAAAAATTTCATTTTTTATTTGTTTTCTTCTGACACTATCTTCAATACAGTTTATCATATCATTGAACAACAAGCCCTTATCTTTGACTAAATACGGGATATTAATTGATTTATTATTATAAGAACCACGTTTATCATAGATATGACTAGAATTAACATTATTTTCAAAAGTTTTTTTAGTGCCATAAATTGATATCTTATGAAAATGTGGGTAAACACACCCAAAATTACTAGTAATTTTTCCAACTATTTTTTTATTTGTTTTAAAGATTGTCGATATTAAATCTGGATATTTAAATTGAGTATTTTTTGTTGTAATTTTATTAGCATAAGAAAATACCTCTTCTATTTTCATATTAAGAAGCCAGCTCAATAAATCGACAATATGTAATCCTCCACCTAAAGTTACTGAGTAAAAAGGAATTTTACCTCTCCATTCTTTAGTAATTTTTTTTAATCTTCCATAATTGTAATCACCCTCTACATAATAGATTTGACCAAAATAATTCTTTTTAATTTTTTCTCTTAGAAATTTAAATCTTTCGGATTTTCTCAAAATCATGTTAGACACTAATGCAATATTCTGCTTTTTATTTAACAAACTTTTGAACTCTTTAGCTTGATGCTCATATAGAAAGGCTGGTTTTTCAACGAATATATGTTTATTGGCTTTAAGTGCTTTTTTGCACTGTGCAAAATGATAATTATCATATGATGCGATATAAATTATATCTATTTCTGAATCGCTATAAATCTCATTTTCTTTTGAATATGTCTCAACTGAATATTTTTTTTTACAAATTTTTAATTTATTTTTATCTAAATCAAATATTTTTATTTGATTGAGTCTTTTGTGATTTTTTAAAGACTTCAAAACCTTTTCGCCAACGCCAAGTCCAATAATTGCTAAATTATATTTTTTCATTTAATTTAATTAAGTCTTTAATTTTAAAAAAATCTTTTCTGGTATTGAGAGATAAATTTTTTTTTGACTCATTTTTTTTATTCTTAAAGTTTATTATTTTAAAATTTTTTGAATTTTTATAAAAATACTTTGTAATATGCTCTTTTTCATTTTTTTTAAGAATATTCTTATAATTATTTATAAAAATATTACTATTAATAACTTCAACACTTTGTCCTATTGGGAAAGTCCTGGGAAAAACATTTGTAATTATATCAGGTTTTTCTTTTAAAAACTTTTTAATTGCTTTGTTAATTATCTTATAATCTATTAAAGGACTGTCGCCGGTTATTCTCACAAAAGCATCTAATTTAAATTTTTTTATTGCTTGAAAATATCTAAGATAAACATTTGTTAAATTACCTTTAAAGTATTTAATCTTATTTTTTTTACATAAATCAATAATTGGTTTATCGCTTTTATTTTTTGATGTGATTACATAAATATTACTTAAACAAGATTTTTTACAATTATCGTATACATGTAGTAGCAACTCTTTATTAAGAATTTTTAAACAAACCTTTCCTGGCAAGCGTTTTGAATTATATCGTGCTTGAATTAATATAGCAATTTTCATGAATTAGTTATAATAAATATACATTAAAGTTGAAATCTTAAAAATA
>MDTE01062591.1_pt1 | contig 16389 bp, 8 predicted proteins | sample 811231 | NCBI WGS metagenome assembly MDTE01 (sample SAMN05326651, study PRJNA326480) | marine metagenome | isolation source: seawater | place: Indian Ocean: Red Sea | collected 2010
ATCATTATCGCTAGCGTCTACAACAAGAGAGTATGCAGAGCCTCCGGTAACTGCAAACGCATCTGAATCAAAGTCTTGATTTGATTGCGATGTAAAGGTCGCCTTAACAGAAGATGTACCCTCTGAAACGATGTCTCCGGTTTGTTGCTCAACGGTTAGGGCGCTTGTATTAACGGTCCAACCTTCTGGAACATCCGCCAGGGCAAAATTGGTTAATAATATCAAAAACATAGCGGCACGTATCATGGCTCACTCCTTAGTGTGATTGTTTATTTTAAAATCTCTGATCGAGTTTTGTTGGTATGTAGAGGACTTTTATAGAGAACGGATATATAATCAGTCTCGTCAAGGGTCTTTTAATATAGTGACCTCTGGAAAATAGGTCAAGAAATACATTTTTATTATTTGATTCGGTTTTAATTGGTGTTTGGTTTCTGTTTTTGGGGGTTTTGGCTAGCCACCAAAAAGACTGAGTTCCTGTTTTAGGGATGTAATAATTTTTTTGATACGCTTGTTTTTCTTGCGCTTTTCACTAATGGTTTTTACAGCATGTATAACCGTGGTGTGGTCCCTCCCCCCAAAATAGACGCCTATATTATTTAGGGACGTTCCTATAATTTCTCTGCATAAATACATAGACAATTGCCTGGCTTCAACAATTTCCTTTTTTCTACTTTTGTCTACAATGTCTTTTTCCGGTACGCTGGTTGCTTCCGAAACCCTGCGCACCACATCTTCGGCGGTTATGTCTGCTGATATAGTGCCACCCACCCTTTCTTTAACCACTTCCTTAACAAGATTAAAATCTATTTCTTGGTTTAATAAAGAAGACCTTGCAAGAATCCGAATAATTGTTCCTTCAAGATCTCGCACATTATTTTTAATGTGTCTTGCAACAAACTCAATGGTGTCATATGTTAGGTTGATACCGTTTATCTCTGCTTTTTCCATAAGAATTGCCACCCTTATTTCAAAATCTGGTGGCTGAACATCTACAGACAGGCCGGATTCAAAACGCGACAAAAGTCGATCCTGCATCCCCTGCATTTCTCCGGGATACCGATCGGCGGTCATAACAACCTGCTTACCAGATTGGTATAACTCATTAAAAGTATGAAAAAATTGTTCCTGCGTTTGTTCTTTGCCGCGAAAAAACTGAATATCATCAATCAGTAAAACATCGGCGCTTCTGTATGCTTTTGCAAACTCAACCGTTTTATGTTTTCTGAGGCTATTCACAAAGTCTAATGTAAATTTTTCGCTGGTAGCCAACACAAGTCTTTTTGATGGGTCGTTGGCTTGTATTCGATTTCCAATAGAGTGTATAAGGTGGGTTTTACCTAAGCCGACTCCACCATATATAATTAGGGGATTAAAAGATCCACTGCCCGGATCAGATGCAACAGACTCTGCTGCGCTTTTTGCAAACTGGCTATTGGAGCCCTCAATGAAATTTTCGAATAAATAATTTTTATTTAATGCGGCTGCATGCCCATAACCATTTGGGTTTTGTTTCCTTTCCTGATTTTTGTTTTTTGGAACATCAATTTTTTCAGCTGAAACAATAAAGCGAAAATCAAGAGACCTGTCTGATAATTTTGACAGGGCCTTGTTGATATCCTGACTATAGTGTGATTCGATCCACTCATAGAAAAATTGATTTGGCACTTCTAAAACGAGCTCATCTTTGGATAGCGCAACCGGCAATATAGGCTCGAACCAGGTGCTAATTGCATGCCTCGGCAAGGAGCCCTCTAGTTCATTGTATATACTAAGCCAGAGCTTTTCGTGTGTCATGTTTTTAGGTTATCCACAAGTTATCCACATATGGGTTTGGCTTATAATTTAGGGCTGTTTTGGTATATAGTTTCAAGTCTTAACTGAATAATATTTTTCATTTTCTTTGTTTTTATTTTTTTGGGAAACGCCATCCAAGTTTGTAGTTTCTCGGGCTCTTTTGGAGATGAAATGAAACGAACATATCAACCAAGCAATAGAAAAAGAAAAAACAAACACGGGTTTAGGTCTCGCATGTCATCTGTGGGTGGAAGATCTGTGTTGCGCCGACGCCGAAAAAAAGGTCGTAAGCGCATTACCGTATAGGGGTTTTACCGTGGTGGCTGTTCTGAGGCCGGTTGACCTGCTTTTAAAAAAACTATTCATTTCTCTTATAAGAGGGTATAGGTTGTTCATCTCTCCTCTTGTTGGTAGCCACTGTAGATTTCACCCAACCTGTTCACAATACGCCCTAGACTCACTAACAACTAAGTCTACTTTAGGTGGTTTAAAATTAACAATCATACGGATCTCAAAATGCCACCCCTTTCATAGTGGCGGCTATGATCCGATTAAATAATGATGGATAGAAACACCCTACTCGCATTTTTTTTAATTGCCCTTGTTTTAATTTTTACACCAAAGTATATGGAGCTGGTTGCGCCAACACAACCCAGACCAGAAGACACACCCCCCGCTGGCTACACCGAAAAACAAAACGAACCCCCCGGTGTGGTAACACTTGTCGATAATGCCGACAGCTTGATTAAGCCGCAGGAAGCGGCAATTGCGCTCCCTCTTTTTGAAGAAAACATCACCATACTTGAGAGCGACCTTTATAGGGCTGTTGTTTCATCTGCCGGCGGCGGTACCATTTTATCGTTCTCTTTTAATAACTACTTTGATCAAGATAGTCAGCCGGTAGATATAATAAATAAACTAGGGGCTCAAAACCTAGGGATCAACTTTAAAAACCTAGATGGAGACATGGTGGACCTGTCTATCCCCTGGGAATATGAGTCAAGTTTTTCGGGTGGCCTAATAACCAAACCCGTTAACATGAAGTATTCTCACACCCTAGCTAGTGGAAAGCAAATTCTAAAGTCTCTGACCTTCTACCCCGACTCCTATGTAATAGATGTCGAGATCAACACCGAAGGTGTTTCTGATCGGGTTTTCGCTGGGGTGTATTCTCTTGGGTGGGGCGGTGGACTACAAAGCACAGAAGAGAATATTGATGATGATCTATTTTACTTTAATTCTTTTGTTTATCAGGGCGGTGAGCTAGTTGACCTAAAGGTAAAGCAGGGCGAACAAGACTATGAATTATTAAACGGAGCAACCGATTGGGCGGCTGTGCGCACTAAATATTTTATTGCCGCACTTATACCATCAATCCCAACCGATGTGGCGGCTGCAACCATGGGCGGTTTTTACAATGAAAAGGAAGTTTATAGTGTGTCTCTTTCTCTTCCATCATCTAAAACATCATCTGTTTCCATCTACCTGGGGCCACTTGAATATGAAAGAATTAAGCTAATTGGCAGAGATCTTGAGATGGTTATGAACTTTGGATGGTCTTTTATAAGGCCCATATCAAAGGCCGTGCTTTTTGTTTTGAAAAAAATGCATGAGCACATTCCTAACTATGGATATATTTTGATCTTATTTGCTGTTGGCGTAAAACTAATTGTATACCCTCTTACCAAAAAAAGCTATCAATCCACAGCTGCTATGCAAAAAATTCAGCCCGAGCTGATGGCCTTAAGGGATAAATTCAAGAACAACCCGCAAAAATTACAACAAGCACAGATGCAGCTCTATAAGGAAAAAGGCGTCAACCCTCTGGGGGGTTGTTTACCGATGTTGTTGCAAATGCCCCTCCTTTTTGCCCTGTTTCAAGTTTTCAGAACAACAATTGAGCTTCGATCTGAGCCTTTTATTTGGTGGATTAAAGACCTTTCAGCTCCAGACACAATTTTTACACTGCCATTTACAATACCAATTTACGGAGCACATGTAGCCGTCCTCCCTGTCTTGATGGTGGTTTCTATGTTTATCCAGCAGCGGATGATGACCGGGGGAGCAGCACAACAACCTCAACAAAAAATGATTCAATATTTCATGACCGGGTTTTTCTTTCTCATATTTAACAGCTTTCCTTCTGGTTTAAACCTTTACTATACGTTGTTTAACGTCTTGACTATAGCCCAGCAGAAGCTTATTCCCCCACCAGACAACACAGCGAGCTAATGAACCCAGACACTATCGTAGCCCCAGCAACGCCGCCGGGTCGCGGTGGGGTTTCACTGATTAGGCTTAGTGGTCCAACTTCTAAACACATCGCCAAAAAAATAACGGGCCTTAATTCGCTCAAAAACCGCCGATCTCTGCTTACGGCGATACAAGGTGTGGGTGGAGTTATTGATGATGTTTTGATCGTTTTTTTTAAAAAACCGTCTTCTTATACAGGAGAAGACGTGATTGAGATTTCATGCCACGGGAACCCAAACATTGTAGATTGTATTATAGAATTAATTCTTGAAAAAGGTGCAAGGCTGGCTGATCCTGGCGAATTTACAAAACGAGCTTTTTTAAATGGAAAACTAGATCTTATTCAAGCAGAATCTGTTGCGGCTTTAATAGCATCCAAATCAAAAGCGGCGGCATCAATGAACCAGAGAGCCCTTGCGGGTAAGCTATCAACCAAGATAAATAATCTTCGAAATAGCCTAGTAACATTATTGTCGCGGATAGAGTTTGAACTAGACATATCAGAACATGACACTCCCGATAAAAACCTACCTGAAATATTACATAAGTCCTTAAATGACAACATTTTAAAGACACAACAACTGCTTGAGTCGTTTGAAGAAGGGAAGCTCTATAACAGCGGCGCGCGTGTTGTTATTTTTGGTGCTCCAAACGTAGGAAAATCAACGCTCTTAAACTCTCTTGTTAGAAAAGACAGGGCAATCACCAGCCAGACGCCCGGCACAACAAGAGACACCATTGATGCTGATATAGTTTTAGATGGGATCCCCGTGGTGCTTGTTGATACGGCCGGCGTTAGACAAACCAGAGAAGGGGTTGAAGGTGATGGAGTTAGGCGGTCGTTTGATGAAATAAGAAAAGCAGATCTGGTCATCTACGTTTATTGCGACAATGATAGTGAATCATATCTTATTGATTATATTATTGATATGCCACATATAGTTGTTTTTAATAAAGTAGATTTATCTGAAAACCCGATTCAGACCAATGGTGTTTTTTCCATATCAGCCCTACGAGGTGACGGTGTAGATGATGTCAGAAAAGAGATTCCAAAATTTCTTAAAAACTCAATCAATAGTGGCTCGGATGATGTTCTAACTACGCGCAGGCAGGTGCGGGCTGTTTCTGGCTCAAATAAAAAAATAGCCGCTGCTTTGACATTGCTAAAAAATACTGAACCACAATTAGAAATTATTGCACTAGAAATAAGAGATGCCATCGCGGAACTGGACGCCTTGCTTGGCAAAACGACAGTAGACGATGTGTTGGGCCAAATGTTTTCTGATTTCTGTGTTGGAAAATAGTTTCACGTGAAACATAGAAATAAATATGATATTGTTGTTGTTGGTGGTGGTCACGCTGGACTGGAAGCCGCAAACATCGCGTCCTTTAGGCGTTGTCGTGTTCTTTTAATCACTATGGATAAATCTGCAATCGGTCGTATGTCTTGTAATCCCGCAATTGGTGGGCTTGCAAAGGGCCAGATGGTTCGAGAAATAGATGTTTTAGGAGGCATTATGGGAGTTAACGCTGATCTGTCTGGGATACAGTTTAAGGTCTTAAACAAGTCAAAGGGTCGATCAGTCTGGTCTCCTCGGGCGCAGGTTGATAAAAGAAAATATGAGAATATTGTTTCAACAAAAATAAACCAAACCCCGGTTGATATCTATGAAGGTGAAGCCATTCGTTTATTGGTAAAAAATGAAAAAATTAGAGGGGTCGAACTCAGGGATGGAAACAGGGTGTTTTCTGGGGCTGTTGTTTTAACCTGTGGTACTTTTTTATCTGGTGTTATTCATATTGGGGAAAGAAAGATACTGGCTGGAAGAATGGGAGAGGAGAGGTCTGAAGGAATGACTGAGTCTTTGGCGGCCATTGGGTTTAAAACAGGGAGGTTAAAAACGGGAACCCCGCCGAGGTTGCTTCGTGAATCTATTAATTGGAAAAAAGCAAAGGTAGCAACAGGCGATAAGGAGCCAACGCCGTTTTCTTTTCAAACCGAAAGGTTTAACCCGCCAAATGAACCGTGTCACACAATAAGAACAAACAATAAAACCCATGATATTATTCAACAAAACTCATCGCGCTCTCCAATGTTTTCGGGTGATATCGCCGGGATTGGGCCGCGATATTGCCCTTCCATAGAAGACAAAATAGCTCGTTTTTCTCACCATGACTCACATATGTTGTTTCTTGAGCCAGAGTGGCTCGGCTCAGACCAGATATACATCAATGGTTTTTCAACAAGCCTTCCTGAAGAAACTCAAAAAAGGGCCCTTCGGGAAATTCCCGGGCTTGAGCATGTTGAGCTTTTAAGGCCGGGGTATGCTATCGAATATGATTTTTTGCCTCCTGCACAGCTTAAGGCAACACTGGAAACAAAGGACATTTCGGGTCTTTTTTTTGCGGGACAAATTAATGGAACATCGGGCTATGAAGAAGCCGCCGCCCAGGGGCTGGTTGCGGGCATAAACGCCTCCGCATTTTCGCAGAAAGAAGAGCAATTGGTTTTAACTCGTTCGTCATCCTATTTAGGGGTTATGATAGACGACTTAATAACAAAGGACACTATTGAGCCGTATAGAATGTTTACATCTAGGGCAGAGTATCGCCTAATGCTTCGCTATTCAAACACCGATGAGCGCCTATTCAATATTTCTAAAAAATTCAAACTTTTATCAGAAAAAAGCTTGCGACATATTTCCAAAAAACTACAAAAAAAAGATGATGTTTTAAGATCGCTTTCTACTACGGTCAGACAGTCTGATTTACCTGGGCATATTGTTATAAAACACCCATCTCCCGCATCAGCTGTCTTAAAAAGGCCTGAGTGTTCTATTTTTGACCTTCCACCACAGGACTCCTTCGGGATGTTTGGTTTTCCCCCGTGGGTTAAAAATGAAATTTTATTGGAGGCTGAAGCCGAAATAAAATATGAAGGGTATATTAAACGACATATGAGAGAGATTGAAAAACTGAAAACCAGCGAAGGTGTGACTATCTCCAAAGATTTTGTTTACAAAAACCTTCCTGGTCTTTCTTTGGAAGCAGTCGAGAAGCTAAGCTTTGTTCGCCCCGAAACACTTGGTCAGGCAATGCGCATATCTGGTGTAAAACCAGCTGATATTTCAGTTCTTTTGGTAAATATCTCAGGGCATTAGGTTTCACGTGAAACAAATAACAACGGCAAACCTTGGCGAACTTTTTGACCAAACGCTGATTAAAGATTATCTAAATGGCACCACCATAAGGGCAATGACCCCTGAGTTTTCTTCCTTGTTTGTCCAGTTTGTTTTAGAACAAAATCCAGCAATCTATTTTATATCATTTAAAAAGGAAGAAGACGCATATAAATATTATCTTTCGTGTTTAAACAATAATCAAGAGTTGTTTTTATACTACCCTTCTTTAAAAAAAGACTTACGGGTTCCGGGGTTTAGCATGGAATCAGAACGCTACCGTGAAGAAGCGATCGTAAAGCTTGGTAATGCGGGTCGGTCTTTTTGTTGTATTGGAACTGTTGAATCGTTTTCGGCTAAAAGCCTTTCCGCTGAGCATGCGACGGAGTCAGAGTCCTTGGAATTAAAAATTGGAGACGACGCTGACCGAGATAATATTGGTCGGAAACTAGCTTCTTGGGGTTATGAAAAAAACCACACTGTGCTTGATCCCGGGAGCTTCGCCTTGCGTGGTGATATCTTAGATATATATCCCATATATTTTCGAGACCCTGTTCGTATATTATTTGACTATGATAAGGTTAGTTTGGTTTCTGTTTTCAACCCAACCACACAATTAAAAACAGGGACTTTAACAAAACTGTCTATAAAAAAAACAAGAGGCGGTGACCCGCAAGTCATTGATAATATTAGTCTTATTGACGCAACAAGCCCGGAGTATTTTGTAAGTGTTGATGTTGATGAAACTGGTCTATCCCACGTATGGCTCCCATCTTTGTCTGAAAGGACGCTAAATATAAAATCGATTGAATTTGGTGATAAAAACTACTCCAAAAGAATATCCTTTGTAAAAAAGCTTGGTAAAAATAAAACTGTTTTTCTTGTTGGAAGAGAAAATGAAAAACCAATAACCCGGGGCCTTTTTGATGATGCGACCTGGGTTAATGGTCACATACATCGGGGGTTTTACTCTGATGATACAAGCGCTGTGGTTGTTTCACTTTCACAGCTTTTAAATAACGCTGCCCTGATCGAAAAGTGGAAGCCTTCTTTTAAAGATTCTGTGCCAAACAACACAATAGATGGTCTTGGGTCCTTGGTTCCTGGAGATTATGTTGTTCACAAAACCTTTGGTGTTGGTATATATAGGGGAATGGTCTTTCGGGGAGATGGGTCTGGTGGTAGAGAGTGCGTAGAGCTTGAATATGCCCAAAACACAAGGGTTTATGTTTCTATTGAAAAAATGGAGTTTATACATCGCTATGTTGGATCATCAAAAGACCCCATTGTTTCATCGCTTGGTTCAAAAAAATGGCTTAATGAAGTTAAAAAGACAAGGCTCGCGGTGCAGTTGGTTGCAAAAGAACTAATTGACATTTATGCCAGTAAAAATAAAAAGAGGGCTTTCAGATATCATAAAGAACATGATCTAAATGGCGGGCTTCGGGCATCCTTTCCTTTTTCAGAAACACCCGACCAACAAAAAGCAATAGAAGATGTTTTAAGTGATATGGATGGAGATTCACCGGTAGACAGGCTTGTTTGTGGGGATGTTGGTTTTGGAAAAACAGAAGTAGCCCTTAGGGCAATAATGAAAGCTGTTATTTCCAACAGGCAGTCTTTGTTTCTTTGCCCCACAACCATTTTAGCAGACCAGCATTTTATTACATGTCAGGAAAGGCTCGGCTCTCTGGGTGTTTCTGTTGCTTTAATATCAAGGTTTAAAACAAAAAAAGAGCAGGAGAAAATCATACACCAGTTAAAAAACGGCGATATTGATGTTTTAATTGGAACCCACCGTGTTTTATCTCCGGATATTGTTTTTATTGATCTTGGTCTTCTTGTTGTTGATGAAGAACATCGTTTTGGTGTTAGTCATAAAGAAAAAATTCGTAAACTAAAACAACAGGTAGACGTAATCACTCTTTCTGCCACACCAATACCAAGAACGCTTCAACAGTCGCTGGTGGGACTCCGAGACATAAGCCTTATCCGCACACCACCAAAGGCAAGAAAACCAATAGAAACAACTGTGGTGTATTTTGATTGGGAAAACATATTTGTCTACATTAAAAGGGAACTAGACAGGAAGGGGCAGGTTTATTTTTTGCACAACAACATTCAAAGCCTTCCTTATGTTACAAAAAAACTCAAAGAAAGGTTTCCCTTCGCTACAGTGGAAAGCATTCATGGTCAAATGAACAGCAAGGAGCTTGAGTCAAAAATATTGTCATTTTTTGGTGGTGGTATTGATATTCTTTCCTGTACCACAATTATAGAATCAGGCCTTGATGTAAGCAACGCTAATTGTATAATTATTAATGACGCACAAAACTTTGGCCTTGCTCAGCTTTATCAAATTCGTGGACGCGTCGGGCGAAGACAGCGACAGGCAAATTGTTTGTTGTTGGTTCCTAGAAAACCTCTAGAGAAAAACGCATATCGGAGACTAAAAACGGTAGAGCAGTTCACTTCTCTTGGATCTGGTTATGATATCTCAATTAAAGACCTGGAGATTCGTGGTGCCGGGAGCATATTCGGTTATAAACAAAGTGGACATATATCTTCCGTTGGGTATGAAATGTATTGTGATTTGTTAAAAAGTGAAATAGACCAAGCTACTGGAGAGATAAGCAGCAACCGACTCCCAGACGTTATTTTTGATGGAGACGCCCTTATTAATGATTTTTATATATCAAACCCCGACCAGCGCCTTGATTTTTACAGCCGACTTTCTCGCGCACAAAACGTGTCTCTTGTTTTGTCCATAGGAGAAGAAATGAATGACCGGTTTGGGCCCCACCCAGAAGAAACAAAAAATTTATTATTTATTGCAAAAATTCGTGCCGCACTAAAAAACACATCGGTTTCAAAAATTAATATATCCAAAAGCCAGGTTTCTTTCGTGTTGGACGATATCAAGCCCTATAAAACAATAGAACAATTATTCCACTCAGTAGATTCTTTTTTACACCCAGATGAAAACAACCATCGATTTAAAAAAACAAAAAAAGGAGACCTTGAGTTGGTGTTTTTTGTTGGTGCAACAAAAGGCCCCACTGAGCTTGCTTTGAAATCATCAGAACTGTTTTCTTTAGACAAAGGTGGTTAAGTTTTAAATCTTGAAAACAGTCACAACCATATTATTTAGCTTTATTTACATTTCCTGCGCAGCAAGAGAAAAGGATGAGTCTGTTGTTCTTGCGAGGGTGGGAGAAAGGTCCCTAACTGTGAATCAGTTAGAGATAGCGCTACCTGCAAAAAACAGAACAAACTCGCAATTGCGAAGCTTTATTAACGAATGGGTAGATAACACCCTATTATATAATGCGGCTATTAAAAATGGCTTTCACCAGGACCAAAGCTTAGTTGCTGCCAAAGATCGTTATTTTAAAAAGTTAATTATTGCATCATTTATTCAAGCGGAAACTTTTGGAAAAAGCGATATAAACAACGATGATATTCGAGCCTATTATGATGCTTTTTCAGATGGATTTATCAGGGGAGATGATGAAGCTCTGATTTATCACTTTATTACCAAAAATCTAACTGAAGCGCGAAAGATTCGCTCCGTTTTAAATGAAGAAAAGTCTGGAGATGCTGTGGATGAACTTTTTAATGTTTATGGCGTTGAAGCCAAAACCGTTACCAAGGGTTTGTTAATTGAAAAACTAGATTATGCTATTTTTTCAGAAACCAATGATGTTTTACATGGGCCCCTGCGGACAAACAATGGATATCATGTAATTAAGGTAATGAAGCGCTATAAAAAAGGCAGCCAGGCTGGGTTGGCCAAAACATATGATGAAATATATCAACGTCTACTTAAAGAAAAACAGGTGGACCTATCTAATAAACTATTAGATAGTTTAAAAGCAGAAACCCCTGTTTTTATTAATTCTAATTTTCAATAATAATGGTAAAAACACTCTTATTTTATTTTTTTTTAACTTCCTTTTGTTTTGGACAAACAGAGCCTCAATATATTGATGGGGTTGCAGCTGTTGTTGAAAACCACATCATCTTAAAAAGCGACCTGGCACAGATGGTTAATATGACGGCCATACAAAACAGAATTGATCCACGAGTTAATCCTAACGCATTTCTTGAGCTTCAAAACTCAGTGGTGCAGTCTATGATTGATCAGAAAATAATGCTGGAGATGGCTGAGCTTGATTCTATTGTTGTTGACGAAAAAGAAGTTAACCAAGCCTTAGACCAACAAATTCAAATGCTTGTGGCACAGGCGGGGGGAGAAGAAAAAGCAGAGGTTGCCCTTGGCCAACCAATTAAGGACTTCCGACGTGAGTTTTGGTATGATATGCAAGACCGCATGGTTTCTGAGCGCTACCAACAACAACTATTAAACAATGTTTTTATTACCCGGTCTGATGTAAAAAGATTTTATAACACTTACAAAGATAGCTTGCCTTATTTACCAATGAAAGCAAAAGTAAGGCACTTGTTGATTCCTGTTAGACCAAGCGATTCAGCAAAAGAAAGAATAAAGGTTTTTCTCGGGGGGTTGAAAAACAAAATAGAAGATGGCGAAAGCTTTGGCGAACTAGCGAAGGAACATTCTTTGGACCCTGGATCCAAAAACAACGGTGGAAATTTAGGTTGGGTGAAAAGAGGGTCTTTGGTAAAGAGCTTTGAGACAGAAGCATTTACAATAGAACCAGGAACAATAAGTGAGCCCGTTGAAACAGAGTTTGGATTTCATATTTTAGAAACGCTTGAAAAACAAGGAGACAAAATAAAGGTTAGACATATTTTAATGACAGCAGAAATAACCAAAGAAGACAGTGAAGCTGCTTTTAATTTAGCAAACACACTAAAAGATTCCGCTGTAAACATAGATGCTTTTAAAAAACTAGTTTTAAATTATTCTACCGATGAATCAACAAAAGATATTGGTGGCGACTTGGGGTGGATAGACCCGTCTAATTATACTGTTCCTGAAATTGGACAGGCTATTAAATATATTGATGTTGAATCCTGTAGCCCTCCCATTAACTCATCTATAGGTTTTCATTTGCTATGGGTTGAGGGTTTAAAAAAGGGAGGGATGCCAAATCTTCAGGACCATTGGCCCGATGTCGAGGCTATGGCCTTAAATAAAAAGAAAATGGATTGGTATAAAAAATGGATTATTGGTGCTCGTGAAAAATTTCACATATACATATCAAAAAATTAATATCCACAAAAATACTAACACTATGTAAGCCTGGGGGTGGGTCCCTCTTTTTTGTTTTTTTTCTTTTTTTTTTTGTGGAAAGCCACTGTGTTATTCACATTTTTTTTGTTTTATCCACATCAACTAAAGCTTTATAATACTTAATGTTTCTATCTGTATATATCTTAATAAGGTAATTCTTTTTTTTAGTTATTTACATATATACATACTATATAAATAATAAATATATATAATTAAGTTTCAATAATTAATTTTAGATAAGCAATAATCAATTATTGAGTTAAGTGGAAAGCCAAACACACAACATGAAGAGAACTTTATTAATACTTATATCTATTATTTCTTTTTCTTTTGCTGATCAAATAGAATTTGAAAGATTCACCATTGATAATGGTTTATCTCAAAATACCGTATATGAGGTTTTCCAAGATAGTCGTGGTTATATCTGGATGGGTACTCAGGGAGGCCTAGATCGCTACAACGGTTATGAATTTAAAAAATATGAACATGAGAGTACAGACAGCACAACAATTATAAAGGGATGGATTTATAGTATAAATGAAGATGAAGATGGTATAATTTGGATAGGAACCCAAGATGGAAACTTTGGGTGGTTTGACCCCTATGAAGAAGTTGCGGGAGAGATAGATCTTTATAAAAACCACCCAAAGTTTGAAAGGCCACTTAGAATTGATAAAATATTATTCCATAAAGACAATATTTATTTAGCTACCATAGGCAGCGGTTTATGTCGATACAACAGAACAGATGGTTCTACAATTTGGTATATGGAAGATTCAACGGCATCACATTATATAAAAGAAAGGGTTTTTAATGATATTTTTTTATTAAGTGAAAACGAAATAGTTTTTGCTGATAATCAGATAATTGTTTTAAATACAGAGACCAATAAACACACAACACCATACAGTGATGTAATTGAGGATCAACTAGGAATACCATCAGATAGTATAAGTATAACGAACATTGCACGAGATGATAAAGGCAATTGGTATATGGGGACCTGGAACAACAACGGCCTTATTGTTTTTAATATTGAAAAGCAAACAGTATCACAACACTTTCCCTTACCCAAAGATCAAAAAACAGGAAAAAGACCAAGAACAGCTATCAAAGAAGTTGTTATAGGAAAAAATGGCAACGTTTGGATTTCTTTGTGGAATATTGGAATGGCCATTTTCAATCCAAAAACAAAAGAGTTTGACCTACATCGCCCAGAACAAAAAAACCCAACATCAATTTCTGATACACAACTAGAGTCCTTTTTGGTAGATAGAAGTGGAGGGGTTTGGGTTGGTGGTTCTCGTAGCCTTATGAAGCACGACCCAGAAAAGAAAAAGTTCAACTTAATTGCAAACTCACCCAAAGCGGATATTAAAACATCTTTCAGTGATTTTTGGGGATTATTTGTTGATAAAAATCAAAACATTTGGGCCGGTAGTGTTTTTCGGGGAAATGGCGTTGAAAAGATTAATTTAAAAACAAAAGAAGTTGTTAATTACACCCCAAACTCCGCCAAAGATGGAAGAGGTGTTTCGCTCTGGTTTTTACGAGAAGATCCGGGCGGCAGAATTTGGGGAAGAGCAAACTATGACCTTTTTGTTTTAAACAAAGATAGTAAAACCTTCACAACAACATGGGACATTTCTAATGTTTCCTTTAAAGAAACCGGGCCAATAAGGCAGTTTATGCTAGATAGTGAAAATCGGTTTTGGGTGTTTTCAAGAAGAAAAAGTTGGTGGGTGTCACACGAAGGAGACAGCATAGTCTGGACAGACGTGGCTACGAAACACAAATCAATGAAAGGTGTTAAAAACATTATGGGAAATACAGAAAGCAAAGACGGCCGTTTTTTTCTTTTGTATAAATCCTGGGATGGGTCACAGGGTATTACTGACCAACTTCTAAAGGTTTCAAACACAAGCTTTAAGGTTGACACTTTATATGATCACGAGTCTGCCAAAAATAAAATTCCGGGATTTGATGGTTCCATAACCAGTCTTTATGAATCAAGCGACGGTTTTTTCTGGATTACAACCTACGGTGAAGGTGTTACGCGATATGATATAAAGACAGGCGATTTTAAACACTATGGAATTAAAGACGGTTTGCCAAACTCATATATTTACAGTATTTATGAAGACAACTTCGGCCACATGTGGATGTCATCAAACTATGGTATTTTAAAACTAAACCCAAAAGATGAAACATTCAGACAGTTTGGTATGGCTGATGGCATACAAAACTTTGAATACAACCAATCGTCAAACGCTCAAATGGCAGATGGGACACTGCTTTTTGGGGGCCTTTCTGGGGTTAATTACTTTAACCCAAACACACTCAAAGACAACCCAAATGAGCCCACGGTTATAATAGAGTCTTTTTCCAAAACCGACTCTATTTTTATAATCCACAAGTCTAGCAGGTCCGATGAGACCTATAATGTTTATTATAACGAAAAAGACCTGTCCTTTCGTTTTGCCGCTATTGATTATAGAAACCCATCTCAAAACGAGCACGCTTATATGATGGATGGATACGACACTGACTGGCACTATTCTGGTGGCCGTCGTTATGCAAGCTACACCAATCTCCCACCGGGAAATTACACATTCATGGTTAAGGGCTCTAATAACGATGGCGCGTGGAACGAAACAGGGGCATCTTTAAGTTTGCGGATCCACCCCGCGCCCTGGGAAACAACCTGGGCCTATCTTTTTTATTTTGCCACAGCCGGGTTTGGAGTTTTTGGATATGTTAAGAGACAACGAAAACTTCACGCAGAAGCCATGGAACAGGCAAGAAAAGAAGAGGAGCTTGAAGAGGCGAGGCAGTTTCAACTAGACATGCTACCAGATGAAATGCCAGAAATGTTAAACTTAGACATTGCGGCAACGATTCAAACAGCTTCTGAGGTTGGAGGTGACTATTATGATTTTTTTCCACAAAGCACTGGTGAAAGCCTCTATGTTGTTGTGGGAGACGCAACGGGTCACGGAATGACAGCCGGGATGATGGTGAGTATTACAAAAGCGGGTTTATACGGCATTCCATCCATACCGCCCAACGACATCGCAACGCGCCTAAACCGGGTTATTAAAAACATTGATCTTGGTTGGAACCGAATGGCTATCAACGTAGCAAGAGTTTGGGAAGACCGCGTTGAGTTTACATCTGCGGCCATGCCTCCACTATACCAGTATCATGCCCAATCTGGTGATGTAGATGAAATACTATTGGAGGGGCTTCCCCTGGGGAGCATTAAAGGAGAAAAATATAGTCTGATAGAGCTAGAATTTAAAAAAGGAGACTCTCTGGTGTTTATTTCGGACGGACTACCAGAAGCCACAAACTCATCAAACAACATGCTAGGCTATAAAGCCGTGCTTGATTGTGTGAAAACTAATGGCGACCAAAGTGCCGAAAAACAAAAAGAAGCCTTGCTTAATCTAGGCTCCACATGGTTAGGTGATATTCGAAACCAAGATGATATAACGATTGTTGTCGTAAAAAAAACCAGATGATCCTTAAATAAAAAAATAAAAAACATGAAACAAGCATTGCGTATATTTGTTTTTTTCTCGATTGTCTTGGCCCAAAATGTTGAAATCCGCCAATATAAACAGAAACTAAAAACAGCTACCGGAAAAGAAAGAGTTGATGTTATTAACAACCTTTTAAGCTTAAGAAACGTGCCGGAGTTCCGCGGCGCAAACAAGGCTCTTGCTAGGGAAGCAATTTCACTGGCAGACTCATTGAAGTATGCTGAAGGCCGCGTCGACTCCTGGAATAGTATGGCGTGGCTACAGACAGAAATAGATAGTATAAAAAAATATGCAGAAAGGGCCGACTTAGTAAGTGATGCAATTGGATACCAAAAAGGAATAGCCAGTGTATTGCTTTTAAAAGCCGATATAGATCAAAAAAACAAACAATATGGAA
>MDTE01168674.1_pt1 | contig 16389 bp, 13 predicted proteins | sample 811231 | NCBI WGS metagenome assembly MDTE01 (sample SAMN05326651, study PRJNA326480) | marine metagenome | isolation source: seawater | place: Indian Ocean: Red Sea | collected 2010
AGGGCGTTTCAATATCCAGCATGGTACGGGTTGCATGCGCGTGCGGAAGATTGAGCAGCGGGAATTCCTTGTCCGAGAACCGCGTCCCCGACACCGGTCGCCCATCGCGTTGCATGACGCACAGGCGCGCGATACGTCACTGACCCTGCCCCAGTGCTTCGCTCACCCGCGCTGCCTTGACCGGGTCCTCCCACCACGCGCCCGGAAAGCTCGTGCGGTACGGCGCTTCGATCTCGGAGCGGCCAAATTTGTCCCAAAACACGCGGCGGGGACCCACGATCTGCTGGATCGGGATGAGGTAATAGCTCCAGAGCAGCACGCGATCGAGGGCGCGCGTGGCGGCAATCAGTTCATCCCGTGTCTGCGCCTTGAGCGCCGCGAGCACGAGTGCATCGACGGCCTTCGAACGGATCCCCGCAATGTTCGCGTAGGCGCCGCCGTAGGACGCGAAATAGGCAACCAGTTCGCGACTCGGCGGAAAGGAGATGGGGAAGCCGCGGAAGGCTGCATCGTAGCGGAAGTCCCGCCGCAGATTCGCGTTCTGGGCCGGTTCCACGAGCCGGATTCGCGCATCGACACCAAGCCGTTTCAGCTGATCGATGTAGGACAGGAGGATCTGCTGGGTCGAGGCGTTCTGAATGAGGAACTCGAGCTCGAAGGGTTCACCCGCCGCGTTGCGCATGACGCCGTCCACAACATCCCAGCCGGCCTCACGAAACAGCTGCAGGGCCCGGGCCAGAGCTTCCCGGTCGCGCCCGGCACCGGTCGAGGTGCGGTAGCTGAACGGCTCGGTGAAGAGTCGCGGCGGAAGCTCGTCCCGGAATGGCTCGAGTAACTGCAACTCGCGGGCTGAAGGCACACCCACCGCGGCGAGATAGGTCTTGCCGAAGAAGCTCGTCGGCCGCTCGAAGAAGTCGAAGTTCAGTACCCGGTTGTACCACTCGTAGTCGAAGGCCAGCGTCAGCGCCTCACGCACGCGCGGGTCCTGAAATCGCTCCCGGCGCGTATTGAACCCGATCGAGTTGGTGAGACCGATGTAGAGCTGGTAACGCTGATGCTCCAGTTTCAGGAGGCCCTTCTCCCGCGCGGGGATGTCGTAACCGGTGCGCCAGAACCGCGCGCTGTCTTCATCCCGGATGTCGAGCAGCCCCTTGCGGAACGCCTCCCGGGCGACGGTCGCGTCCCGGTAGTAGTCGAAGCGTACCGTGTCGAAGTTGTGCCGGCCGCGGTGCACGCCGAGATCGCGGCCCCAGTAGTCCGGTACGCGCTCGTAGGTGACATGGCGGCGCTGCTCAAAAGAGGCCAACCGGTACGGGCCACTGCCGAGCGGTACCTCGAGCGTCGTCTTGGAGGCGTCGCGGTCCTTCCACCAGTGCGCGGGCATGATCGGAACCTTGGCGAGCGCAATGAGTGTGTTCGCGTTGACACCGTCCGCAAAGCGGAAGAGCACCTCCTTTTCGCTGACGATCTCGATTGCCTCGATCGCCCGGAACGCGACTTTCACTCCCGGCCAGGAGTAGTCGAAGATGTGCTCGAACGTGTACTGAATGTCGCGCGCGGTGACGGGAACGCCATCGTGCCAGCGGGCCTCGTAGCGCAACCGGATGAACGCCCAGCGATAGTCGTCGGCGTGGGCAATCTCGCGGGCAAGGCTGCCGTAGTACACACCGACCTCGTCGTCCGACGGCCAGAAGAGACTGTCGTAGAGGAAGTGTTCGCTGATGACGCCACCGCCCGGTTGCCCGACGCCTTTGTTGAGCAGTGGCGTGAAACTGTTGAAGTTCGCGGCCGTGCTGCGAGCCAGCGAGCCGCCTTTTGGCGCATCGGGGTTGGCGTAGTCGAAGTGGCGGAATCCACGCGGGTACTTGAAGTCCCCGAAGTAGGAGACACCGTGGCGAAACGTCGCGCGTTCGAGGTCCGGCAGCGGCTCGTCCGTCTCGGTTGCCAGCGAAGCGCCATATGCCGGAGCAACCGCCAGTGGCGCCATGACAAACGCCAGCGCCAACCCTCTCCTACGGCTACTGAGACGCACCGTCCACCACCGCCATGTCGAAGGCCGCAGCCATGAGCGCGCGGGTGTAGTCCGTGCGGGGCGCTTCGAAGATCTCATGTGCCGCCCCCTGCTCCACGATCACCCCATCCTTCATCACGATCACTTCGTCAGCAAGCGCCCTCACGACTTTCAGATCGTGGCTGATGAACAGATAGGCAATGTTGTGGCGCCGCTGCAGGTCGCGCAACAAGTCCACCACCTGTGCCTGCACCGACATGTCGAGTGCGGAGGTGGGCTCATCGAGCACTAGGAAACGCGGCTTCAGCACAATGGCGCGGGCAATTGCGATCCGCTGGCGCTGGCCGCCGGAGAACTCGTGCGGGTATCGATCGGCGTCCGACGCCGGCAGATCGACTTCTGAGAGCGCGGCTTCCACCCTGTCGGTTCGCTCTGCTTCCGTCAGATCGGGTTCGTGGATTCTGAGTCCCTGCTCGATGATCTCGCGCACCGAGCGCCGCGGCGAGAGCGATCCGTAGGGATCCTGGAAGACGATCTGCATGTGCTTGCGGAACGGCTTCAGGGCCTTGGTCGGCAGGCCCTGTAGGTTGTCCCCACCGAAGACGATGGCACCTTCACTTCGCGCCAGACGAAGCAGCGCCATCCCGAGCGTTGTCTTGCCCGAACCGGATTCTCCCACGACGCCGATGGTCTGCCCGGCACGAACCGAGACCGAGATGTCATCTACGGCCTTCAGCACCCGGCCTCGGCTGAAGAAGCCGCGACTCAGATCGAAGTGCACCTTGATGTGCTCGCCCCGCATGACAACTTCCGCCTCGGGATTCGCCTCGACCGGCTCGCCGGACGGCTCCGCGGCGAGCAGTTTGCGCGTGTAGTCGTGTTCCGGCGCGGTAAAGATACGCGCCGCGGGACCCTGCTCGACAATCCGTCCCCCGGTCATGACACAGACGCGATCGGCCATTGCCTGCACCACGCCAAGGTCGTGCGTGATCAGTAGCAGGGCCATATCGAGCCGCGATTTCAGATCGCGCAGAAGTGCCAGAATCTGCGCCTGGATCGTGACGTCGAGCGCGGTCGTCGGCTCATCGGCTATCAGCAGCGCTGGTTCGTTGGCCAGCGCCATGGCAATCATGACGCGCTGTCGCTGGCCGCCCGAGAGTTCGTGCGGGTAGGCCCGCAGGCGCTCCTCGGCTCGCTGCAGGCCGACCAGTTGCAGCAGTTCGAGAGTGCGTGCCCGTGCGGCGGCCTTGCCGAGGGACTGATGTACGAGCAGCACCTCGTTCACCTGCCGCTCAACCGTATGCAGCGGATTCAGTGACGTCATGGGCTCCTGGAAAATCATGCTGACGCGATTGCCACGCATGTAGAGCAGATCGGCTTTGCTCGCCCCGATCATTTCCTCGCCGTCAACGCGCACCGAACCCGCCGGGTGACTCGCCTGCGGATAGGGCAGCAACTGCATCACCGAGAGCGCTGTCACCGACTTGCCGGAACCCGATTCACCCACGAGCGCCACCGTCTCGCCGCGATCGATGTGAAAGGAGACGTCGGTCACGACCGTGCGGTCGTGGAAGGCAATGGCCAGGTCTTCGACTTCGAGGATTCGCTCGGCCATCAAACGCCGACCACGCTGCGCCGGGGGTCGAACGCGTCCCGTACGGCTTCGCCAACGAAGATGAGCAGCGTGAGCATGATGACCAGCGTGAAGAAACCCGCGAGTCCCAGCCAGGGCGCCTGGATGTTGGCTTTGCCCTGCGCAAGCAACTCGCCAAGGGACGGGGAACCGGCTGGCAGGCCAAAACCGAGAAAGTCGAGCGACGTCAGCGTCGTGATCGAGCCGTTCAGCAGGAACGGCATGAAAGTCAGCGTCGAGACCATGGCGTTGGGCAACACGTCCTGGCGCATTATCGTGAAGTCGGATTCGCCGAGGGCGCGGGAGGCCCGCACGTAGTCGAAGTTACGGGTCCGCAGGAACTCGGCGCGGACGACGCCAACGAGGGCCATCCAACTGAAGAGCAGCAGCAGGCCGAGCAGCACGAGGGGGCCCGGTTCAACCAGACTCGAGAGGATGATCAGCAGGAACAGCACCGGCAGGCCGGCCCAGATCTCGACGAAGCGCTGCCCGAGCAAGTCGACAAGCCCGCCGAAGTAGCCCTGAATCGCGCCGACGGAGATGCCGATGATCGATGAGAACAGCGTCAGACCCAGTCCAAACAGGACCGACATGCGGAACCCGTAGATGATCCGTGCCGCGACGTCCCGCGCAACATCATCGGTGCCCAGCCAATGTCGAAATGATGGCGGTGACGGTGCGTACGTGTCGATGTCCCGGTCGATCGTGTCGTAGGCGTAAGGAATGGGCGGCCAGACCATCCAGCCGTCGCCCGCCTCGATCAACGCCTGGACCTCGCTGTTCCGGTACTCCGCCTCCGTCGGGAAGATGCCCCCAAACTCCGTTTCGGCGTACGTCACGAGGACGGGGAAGTAGAGGCCGCCTTCGAACCCCATGACGATCGGTTTGTCGTTGGCGATGAGTTCGGCAAACAGGCTCAGTACGAGCAGGTTCGAGAATATCCACAGCGACCAGTAGCCGCGGCGGTTCGCGCGGAAGTTGGCGAGGCGGCGGCGGGTGATGGGGCGCAAGCGAAGCATCAGACCTGCCGCGTCTCGAAGTCGATCCGCGGGTCGACCAGCGTGTAGGTGATGTCGCCAACCAGGTGCATGAGCAGGCCGACCAGCGTGAACATGTAGAGGGTCCCGAAGACGATCGGGTAATCGCGCGAGAGTATCGCCTCGAAGCCCAGCAGACCCAGGCCGTCCAGCGAGAAGATCACCTCGATCAGCAGCGCGCCCGTGAACAGCACACCGATCAGCGCCGCGGGGAAGCCGGCAACGACAATCAGCATGGCGTTGCGGAACACGTGCCCGTAGAGCACGCGGGTTTCATCAAGCCCCTTGGCGCGCGCGGTCAGCACGAACTGTTTGCTGATTTCCTCGAGGAACGAATTCTTGGTCAACATCGTCAGAGTTGCAAAACTGCCGATGGTCAGCGACGCCACCGGCAGCGCGAGATGCCAGAAGTAGTCGCCGATCTTGCCGACAGTCGACAGTTCATCGAAGTTTTCCGACACGAGACCTTTGAGGGGAAACCAGTCGAAGAACGAGCCGCCGGCAAAGAGAACAATGAGAAACACGGCGAACAGGAATGCCGGCGCCGAATAGCCGGCGAAGATCACGGCGCTCGTCCAGGCGTCGAACCGACTGCCGTCGCGCACCGCCTTCGCGATCCCGAGGGGGATGGAGACGAGATAGGTCAGGAGCATCGACCACAACCCGAGAGAGATGGACACCGGGAACCGTTCGATGACCAGATCGACAACCCTGCGGTTCTGGTAGTAACTCTCGCCGAGATCGAACCGGGCGTAGTCGGCAAGCATCGCGAAGTACCGCTCGTGCAGGGGCTTGTCGAAACCGAACTGCGCCTCAAGTTCTGCAATGAGTTCGGGGTCGATGCCCTCAGCACCCGGAAACTGCGACTCGCCTGACGCCTGCGGGACTGACGGGGCCTCGCTGGCACCCGCGATGCGAGACGCCGCCCCGTCCACCGACCCGGTCATGCGGGCGATTGCCTGATCGACGGGGCCACCCGGCGCAAGCTGAACAATGAAGAAGTTGATGGTGATGATGCCTATCAACGTTGGCACGATCAGCAGCAACCGTTTGGTGACGTAGATCAGCAAAGCGGTCTCCGTACGGGGTTACCAGCATAACGCAGCAGTACGTAGGGGAGGTGCCGATCATGTCGACGTCACATGGCTCGAACATGACCGGGTGATCCACGACTCGTCTGGCGCATCAGCGCGCCGGACTATCGTTCCGCAACCCACTCCGGCACGTCGAGTATGGCCCGTCGCGCACGATCGAGCCGTGCGTGGACCAGGGGATCGATGACTTCGAGCGTCCTGGTCTGCGTCGGCCGACAACTGCGCGTGAAGTAGGAATGCAGGGAACGTCGAAGACCAGCTGTTCGATTCTGGGTGCCGCCGTGCCACAGGTGCGCGTTGTACACGACGCAGGTTCCCGCCGGACCGGTCAGCACCGTTTCACCCGGAACCGGATCGTATGGCGTCCGCCCGGGCGCGGTGAGCGCGGTACCGAACGGGTGGCCCCGCCGGTGTGTCCCGGGCACGACGCGGGTTGGACCGTTGTCGACGGTGAAGTCGTCGAGCATCCAGATCGCGTTCACAACTTCGGGCGTGCGGACCGTCCAGCCCCAATCGGCGTGAATCGACTGGTGACCAAACCCGGGCAGCGGACAGTGGAAGTTCGAACTGCTCATCTTGAAACGGGGCCCGAGGACATGGCGTGTCGCCGCGAGCAAACGGGGCTGCATGTAGAACACATCGAACAGGCCGTCGCGGTTCATCGCCTTCAGCACCGTACCGCTCAGCCGGCTGATGCCCACGGTCTGCGACACCTCACTGCCGGACGCGTTGCCCTCTTCCGCCGCGGCTGCGTCCAGGCGTTCCCGAATATCGCGCAGCGTGGGTTCATCAAGGAGCGGTCCGAGGCTCACATAGCCATCATGATCGAGCGCGGCACGTTCGGCTTCCGAAAGGGACGGGTTGTCCGCATCAAGCAGACCCGCTTCGCCCAGCGCGTATTCGATCTCGGATGGCTCCAGCTGCGCGTACGAATTCGTCAGGATGTCGGCCAGTCTTTGGCCGAGTCCGGCGTACGCGTCGAACGCTGCACGGTTCGCTTCGAGTGCGGCAAGTCTCCCGGAGTCCGAGTCCCCGGCCAGCCATACCTCAGATGCAAGATCCGTCGCCTTGCGCGCGCCGGACAGCGTCTCCGGGTCGACGCCGGGGTGCCTCGGCGTGTGCAGGTCGTCAGGAATTGCGGTCAGCCGGGCTGCCGCCAGGTGCCGTTCGATCGACGGTTTCGCAGGCTTCATGCCGGGGGAGCCTGGAGTAGCCCGATCGGACTGTCTACCCGATGCCGCTGCGCGTGACCTCCGGCACGAACTCTGTGCTTGCCATGTCGCTTGACAGAGAACTGCAGGGGGGCCGGCAGGTTCTGTTCGGGACCCGTCATGAGCGAGCCTACGAACCGGTCGGAGCGCCCCTTTCGCCACGCACCAGGGTCCCCGGCAACTCGCCCGTAAACGCGTCGTCGCGGCGGGTCTCGATTCCGGACACGAACGTGTGTCGATAGCCGTCCGATTCCTGCACGAGGCGTCGACCGCCGGCCGGCAGGTCGTAGATGACGCGCGGCGCCTTCAGGCGCAGCGCGTCGTAGTCAATCACATTGATATCGGCCTTGTAGCCCGGCGCGAGCAGACCGCGGTCACCAAGCCCGTACGCCAGCGCGTTGCCGTGCGTGTGCTTGTGAATCAGGAACTCGAGCGGCAGACCGGGCCCACGGGTCCGATCCCGGGTCCAGTGCGTCATCATGAAGGTGGGTGCACCGGCATCACAGATCACGCCGACGTGCGCGCCGCCGTCCGCGACACCGATCACTGATGCATCGTCCAGCAGCATCTCGCGGATGTCGTCGAGGTTGCCGCCGTAGTAGTTCTCGAACGGGTGCATCACAAGCCCCTGACCGTCGCTCGCCATGAGCCAGTCCAGCAGCAGCGCCCAGGGCGCTACGCCCTGTCGCCGGGCTTCCGCGCCCAGGCTTTCGTCGGACGCGGGTTCATAGCGGACGCCGTCGTCAAGGCGAAACAGGTTGTCGATGAGGCTGTCGACCCAGGCGGTGTGTTTGTCCTCCGGTCGCTCCGTGACCAGACGCTCCCGAAGCGCCGCGTCGCTTCTCAGGCGCTCGAACCGGACGCGCGGATCGAGGTCCGCGAGTAGTTGCCACGCGGGGTGGGTATGGAAGGGATTGAGTCGCGTTTCGAGGCCCATCAGCATGCCGATCCCGCGCACATGGACCTGACCGTTGCAGGCGATCCCGGCATCCCGCGCCGCGTGAATGTTCGCCATGGTTTCGCGCCACAGTTCAGGCGCGTTGCGAACCTGCACGATGAGGCACGACAGCGGTCGCCCGGAAAGCTCCGCTGCGGCCCGCATGGCCTCGAACTCACCGGGGCCGAAGTCGGAATTGACTTCGATGACGCCTTTGCCGGCACGCTTCATGGCGGCCGCCATGCCAAGCAGTTCCGCTTCGCGCGCGCTGAGCGTCGGCGTCACCCGACCGTCCGCCGCCCTGTGCTTGGTCGTGCGCGACGTGGTGAAGCCCAGCGCGCCGGCATGCAGCGCCTCCTCGAGGAGGTCGCCCATGTGTTTGATCTCGCCTTCCGTCGGCGCCTCGCTGTGATCGGCGCCGCGTTCACCCATCACGTAGAAACGGAGTGCCGCGTGCGGCATCTGGGCGCCAATATCCATCGACCGGGTCATGGTCTCGAGGGCGTCGAGATACTCGGGGAAGGACTCCCAGTCGAAGGACACACCTTCGGAGAGGACCGTGCCGGGAATGTCCTCGACACCTTCCATGAGATTGATGAGGTAGTCCGTCTGGTCGCGTTTCACCGGCGCAAAACCGACGCTGCAGTTGCCGAAGACCGCGGTGGTGACGCCATGCCAGGAAGACGGCGTGAGGTATGGATCCCAGGTTGCCTGCCCGTCGTAGTGGGTGTGGATGTCGACGAAGCCGGGCGTCACGAGCAGGCCGTCCGCGTTGATCTCCCGTCTGGCAGGGCCCAGTTTCTCTCCGACAGCCACGATGCGCGCACCCTCGACCGCGACGTCCGCGGTCCTTCCCGCCGAGCCACTGCCGTCGATCACCGTGCCACCACGTATCACCTGGTCATGCATTGGGAGTCCCTCCTTCAGTGCGCGGATGATGCCAGCAGGCAGGGTCACCCGCCAGCGTGGGAACCCGCCGCACATGACCGCACGTTCCGTGGCACCATGCGCGCCGACCAAAACGCAAGCCTCACCCAGGAGCCAACACCATGCTGAAACTTCACTTCGCCCCAAACTCACGCGCCGGGCGCATCCTCTGGCTGCTGGAAGAACTTGGCCTGCCGTACGAACTCAACCGGATGGACTTCCACCCGAAGGATCTGAAGTCGGACGAACACCGGGCGCGGCATCCACTCGGCCGTGTGCCGGTGCTCGACGATGGCGACGTGTCGATCTACGAGTCCGGCGCAATCGTCGAGTACATCATTGCGCGCCACACCGACGGGGCCCTGAAGCCTGCCGTCGACTCACCGCTCTATCCCGAATTCCTGCAATGGTTTCACTACTGTGAAGGCATGGTGATGCCACCGGTCAACACCATTGTCGTGCAGACCGTGCTGCTGCCGCCCGAGCGCCGGAACGAAGAAGCGCTCGGCCAGGCGCAGCGCCTGCTGTCGCGGGCACTGATCCCCGTCAACGAGGCGCTCGAAGGCAAGGACTACCTGATTGGCGATTTCTCAGCGGCGGACATCATGCTCGGCCACGCCTGCTTCATGAGCAATCGCCTGGGCTGCGTCGCGGACGACATGACCAACCTCAAGGGCTACGTCGAGCGCATCGCGGCGCGGCCGGCGTTTCAGACCGCGATCAACGCCTGAAGCATCCGGCCCCGGACCTACGCGGCGCTCGGGTCGTAGAACCCGAGCCCGCGGTACATGTCGAGGCCAACAATCTGGCGGAGTTCCGGCGTGAGTTCCGCAAACCGCTCCCGCGAGACGTTGAGATACTGGTTCTCCTCCTGGCGCACCCAGCCGAGGGAGTACGTGAGGATCACGCCGTAACGCCAGTCGTCAGACGTGTTCGCGCCCGCACCGTGCAGCAGGCCGCCCATCCAGTACAGAACCGACCCGGCAGGCATCTCCGCGCTCACGACCTCGGCAGGCTCGGCGACTCGGTCCGCTGGCCACGTGTGACTGCCGGGCACGAGCAGCGTGGCTCCGTTGTCCGCCCGAAAGTCGCTGACGGCCCACATGCTCGCCACGATGATGTTCGGGCGAGGCTCCGGAAAGAACGTGAACGAGTCCTCTTCCCGATGCAGTTCCTGCCTGCGCGCGCCGGGGCCCACTTCGAGCGCTGCCGTGACATGCAACTGGTAGCCGAATTCGCTGTTGGGCATGAGGTGCGTGTCACACACCTGTCGGCTGATCGGATGCGCGATGAGATGGTCCGTGATGCTGGGTGACCGCTCGACCAGTGCCGTCACGCGCCGGGTGCGGCCCGGGTAGAACTGCGTGGGATCGTCCTTCTCGATCACCTTGACCGACGCCATGTGCGGCGCGAGTTCGTTCGTGATCGACTCGCGCAGCTGATCGTCCGTCACACCCGTCACGACCGCGCAGCCCACTTCGCCAAGCGCCGCCGCTATATCGGAAGGGGCTGCATCAGCGTCAAATCCGGGGATGGACATAGGGTACTCCCGTCTCGAAGGACTTGGCGTCAGCGGCTGCGCCCGACCAGCCATGTGTTGATGCGTCGCTGCGCCTCGGACCGCTGGTCGTCCGAGAGCCGGCCCGCCACGCTATCGCGGTGGGCGACGGCGTCCGCGCCGTTCACAACCGCAAGTGACAGCCATTTGAACGCTTCGACGTCGTCCTGCGGGCCGCCCCGCCCCTCCGCGTGCAGCACACCCGACAAACCCTGCGCGCGCGCGTGGCCCTGCTCGGCGGCGCGCAGCAGCATGGCCAGGCCACGCGCCTCGTCTTTCTGAACGCCGGCGCCGTTGGCATACATCCGCCCCAACTCGAACGCGCTGTTCGCGTCACCAAGTTCGGCTCCCATCCTGAAGAAGCGTACTGCTTCTGCCGGGTCCGGCTCCACGCCCTGCCCACGGGCAACCATCAGTCCGGCATTCAGAGCCGCCTCACCGCTGCCAGCTTCCGCAGCCCGTGTGAAGTAACGCAGTGACAGCTCAGGATTGGCCCGGACACCCATACCCATCGCATACATGCTCGCGAGGTTGAGCAAGGCGGCCGTGCTCCCGTCCGCCGCGGCGCGCTTGTACCACTTCACCGCGGTTTTGCCATTGGTCCGAACGCCATGGCCCTGCTGGTACATCTCGCCGAGCCGCAGCGATGCTTCCGCAGTTCCACCCTTTGCCGCGCGCGTCAGCCACTTCAGCGCCTGCCTCGGGTTGAAGTCTCGCGCGTATCCCTCGAGGTACTCGACACCAAGTTGAAGCTGTGCGTTTTGGTCACCCGCGCCCGCAGCATCCTGCAGCGCATCCGCGCCCACATGCGTTGCCGCGAAGGCCGCGAGCGCCAGGATCAGGGCACGCACAGGGGAGCCATGGCGATCCGCGCGGAGCGAACGAGTGTGCCGGAATCGGGTGCGTAACCGCATTTCAATATCAGTGTCGGGACGCGACTTCCCCGGCGGCGGTGTCTTCGGTTTCATCGAAGTACCAGGTCGCCGGGTGATAGGCGAGTGTCCAGCGGTTGTCCCAACCCCAGATCCCGTTCGGGATCACGTTCTTCAGTCGTGTCGACGTGACGACCGGATGCGGCGCGAGCCCAACCGTGCCAAAGGTCCACACGTTGTCTGCCGCCTGCGAAAGGATGGCTTTGCCGGCCGCAATACGTCGCGCGGGATCAACCGACTGCCGGAGTTCGTCCGCAAGGCGCTGCACTTCCCTCATCGACGGCGGTGGCGCTTCGCCGAGTTCCCCGTCGGTCACGTAGTAGCGCACCCAGTCGTTCCAGAGAATGCTGTCCCAGCCGGTATAGATCGGTGCCCACCAGCGGGGAATGATCGGGAACAGGATGTCGGTCGAAAAGTCCGTGTGCCACAGGGTCATCTGCATGTGGCCGGCCTGTGCCCGGGCCGACTGCAAACCCCGGTCCACCAGCTTGAGCCGGAGGTCGACGCCCACGGCCCGCCAGTACGACGAGACCAGTTCCATCGTGATCGCCTTGGGCGTTTCGAAGTCAAGGAACTCCATGGTGATGACGAGCGGCGTGCCGTCGGGATACTCCCGCAGCCCGTCGCCGTCCACGTCCTTCAGCCCGACCTCATCCATCAGGGCACGTGACTTGCCCGGGTCGTACTGGGCGTGACGCTGCGGGTATTCGGGATCGTAGAAGACGCTCGTCGGGTGAATCGACGCCTGCTGCGGCACGCCCCGGCCGAAATAGATGATCTCGTTCATCTCCGGCCGGTTGATCGCATAGGACAGCGCCATCCTGAAGCGCCGGTCCCAGTAGAGTTCACGCAGCTTTTGATCCGCGTGGTTGTAATTGGGCTGGATCACGACGTCACTGGTGTGCAGGCGCCGCCAGATCTTCACGTCAACCTGGCCGGTCCGTTCGCCGAGCTTCAGCAGCGGAATGTCCTGGGTCCGGAGCGCGAACGCGGCAAAGTCGAGCTGACCCGTCGATGCCTTGGCGGTGATCAGCTCCGAGTTGTCGAGAATGACCTCGGCGTCGATCCGGTCGATGTACGGCAGCTGATTCCCCGCCGGATCAACCTTGTGATAGTAGGGGTTGCGCTCGTAGCGCATCATGATCGGCGTGCGCGACACTACCCTGAAGGCACGCAGCGTCGGCACTTCCGCACTGTCTTCGGTACGGGCGTTACGCTGCGAGTCGATGAACGCCATCCACGTCATGAAGCCGCGATCGGATACGCGTTCGTTGACATCCTCGCGGTTGGTGAATGCAGGGTGCCAGTGCCTGAAGTAATGCTCCGGGTCCACCATGAAGTTGCCGTACTGGGCAATCAGGTGTTTGAAGAGCGGGTTCGGCTCCCTGAAGACGTAACGAAAGTTGTGATCGTCGAGCTTCTCGATCCGTCCACCCTGGATCAGCCGCGACGTCACCGGGCTGATCTCTTTGTCCATCCAGATGTGATCGAACGTGAAGACGAAGTCGTCCGCGGTGAGTGGCTCACCATCCGACCACTTGAGTCCGCGCCGCAGTTCGATGCGCGTCGTCTTCCCGTCAGCACTCACCGAGTAGGACCTGGCGAGATTGGGCAGGAAGTTGTTGAGATCCGCGGAGATCGTGAGCGCGGCCTCCCAGTTGAAGAAGGTCCAGGCATCGCTCAGCGTAATTCGGGCCTTGCCGCCGTATTGCCCGATCCGCTCATAGGGTTCGATCACCGGCGGGTCGTCCGGCAGACGCTCCTCGACCGGCGGCAACCCGAGATCGTCCAGCATGGGGCTCTGCGCGTAGCTCAGAATCCCGAGTTCGGACGCCGTGCGCGGCTCTTCGAACCACGATCGCGGCCACGGCTGAGCCTCAGGTTCCCCTTCGATGGGCGCCACCGCGCCGTCGTCTGCCGAAGCGCCGGGTCCGCCGATGCAGAGCAACAAGAGCAACAAGAGCGCGGCGGGCAGCCAGTTCGTGCTGAAAGTCTTCACGCTTCGAACGTACACGAATCGACCCCCGCTGTCCCCCAATCGGACGCAATCGTCATCAGAATCAGGCCTCGGGCGACATTTGCGACACCCAGGCCTTCCCGATAATGTATCTCACCGCAGGCAGCACCACGGTTTTTGCAAATGTTCATGAGCGAAGAACAACGCTACGTATTCGACACTTTCGGATACTTCATCGTCCCAAATGCGTTGACCGGGGAGCAGATCGAACGACTTCGTTCGACGCTGAAGAATCCGACCGAGCAGTGGCAGCCGCTCGACATGAACCAGAATCCGCTGCACTGGGACCCGATCTGGCGTGAACTGCTGGATCTGCCAACGCTCTCGCCGATTCTGGAAGAACTTGTCGGCGATCCGAACCTGATGGCGTCACGCGAGGCAAATCCCGATCGCGAACCGCTCCCCACATTCAGGCTCGATCACATCAACATCCACACCCATGTCCAAAAGGGATTTGCCGGTGGCATGCTGCACGGCGGCCGCGGTGTGAACGGCCATTTCCAGTATCACGATGGTCGGTTCTACAACGGCCTCCTGACCGTCTCGATCGAGCTGTACGACACGCACCCCAACGACGGGGGCTTCGCGTGCATCCCGGGCACGCACAAAGGCAACGTGGCGTTGCCTGAGGCCTGGCGCGATCTCAGCCGCGGCGTCCACGCGTCCGTGACGCGCGTGGCCGCAAAACCCGGCGACGCCATCATATTCACCGAGGCGATGACGCACGGCACGCTGCCGTGGACCTCCGATGCGCCACGCACGACGATCTTCTACAAGTACTCACCCCACAGTTCGAGTTGGGGGGCCTACTACTTCAACCCGGACGACTACCGCCACTACGCTGACATAACAGACCGACAACTCGCGATCCTGGAGCCGCCGAACGCGCGCTACCGTGGCCGACCAACCAGACCCGAACGGCTGGAGGAGGCGCAGATTCAGCAGGCGGGCTCCTGACATGGCCGAAGCGCCGCAGATCCCGAGCCCAACCTTCCATCCCGTTGCACGGCCGGACCGCGTCGAGTTCGCATCAGCGGAGTGGCGCGCCCTCGCGGACAGTTACCTCTCGGCGCAGTTTGAGAGGCACGGCGGCGACATTGGCGACGACCGGATCGTCGTCGTCGAGCGCTACACCAACGCACCCCCGCACATCACCGATGCGGACGGCGACATCACGTTTCATTTGATCGTCGACCCGACCGGGGCGCGCGTCGTGCATGGCGATCACGCGGAGCCTGACTTCAGGGTCACCGCCGACCACACCAGGGGGCAGTGGGTCGCAACCGCCGTGTACGAGCAGATGCCCGAGCGCGCGGCACGGCTGCAACGCGAGACCACACACCTGTTCGGCGACGTCTTCACGACCGAAGGCGCATTCCCGACCAGCCCCGGCGCACTGCGCGTGCTTGCGGGCCTGCACGATCACGTCGGGCGCCGCACGATTCCGGGAACTGACCTCGCATTCCGGATAGAGCGTCTCGGCCTGCAGGACCGGTTGGATGAACTCAGCGAACGCGGCTACACCGTCCTCGAGTCAGTCATCAGCGAAGCCATGGCTGACGAACTCGAAGCGGACCTGCGGCGTCTCATCCAGGAGACCCGGGACGCCGGCGGTCAGGGTCACGCGGCATCGATGCTCCTCGCCCGAGGCCCGCTCTGGGAAGAGATCGCGCTGCACCCGCTGGTCCACACCCTCGCGCAGCACATGGTGGGCGAGGACTGCAATCTCGGTCAGTCGCTTGGATTCACCAAGCTGACTGGTCAGGACACACACCAGATGCACAACGATCCGCCCCATCCGCTGACCGGCGATGTCTGCTGCAATCTGACGACCATCTGGGCTCTGCAGGACTTCACCGAGGATGCCGGCCCCACGCTGATCGTGCCCGGCAGCCACAAGCTCAACTGTCATCCCGCGGCGAACGCGCGCGAACGGGCGGAGAAGATTCTGATGCCCAAAGGCTCGGTTGCGATGTGGCACGGGTCGAGTTGGCACGGCGCCGCGATCCGCGACGCGGACGGTGACCGGATCACCATCCACAACACGTACCTCAGAAACTGGGTGCGCACGTTCGACAACTACCTGCACATCGACCCCGCGATCCTCGACAGGAACCCGGTCGGGCTCACGATGTTGTGCGGGCTGGACGACTACTACATGAAGAACACGTTGTCGGGGCCGGACTACCGCCGTTTAGCCTGAGCGGAGCGCCCGGGCGCCTACGCCATCGTCACCAGTCGGACCAGACGAAACCATCCCTGTTCGGCATCCGCACCGCCGGCAACGAGTCACTGTCCAGAACGGCATCCTCACCAACAATATCGTTGAGGTGCAGCAGGTATGCCGTCAACGCGTATACCTCACCGTCAGTCAGGCTACCCGGCGCCGCGAACGGCATCGCCTTGCGGACGTAGTCAAACACCGTCGTCGCGTACGGCCAGTAGCTGCCAAGCGTCTTGACGGGCCCCGATGAGCCGATACTGCCATGGCCTCCGGCCAGGCGATCGTTGGGGCCGCCCGCGCCGGCTTCGGCGTGGCAGGCCGTGCAGTGACGTGCATACAGCGCCGCGCCCGCGGCGACGCTGCCCGACCCTTCGGGCAGGCCTTCGCCGTCCGGCAGTACGGTGAACTCCAACGCCCGCGCGTCCTCGTCCGTCAGCGTGACGCCCAGGCGGGGTGCCTCTTGCGCGGCCGCGCCGAACGCTGACAGCAGCACGACCATCGCCCCAACGCGCACGCTGCAACTACACATAGACATTCACCGACGACCCGTCAGCCCTGATCCGCCAGGCCTGCGTTCCGTTGTAGTGATAGAACGATCCCGGCGCCCGACCCGCCAGCGCGGCACTCCGCCCTGGCTGCACCGCGCCCGTTTCGTCGTATGCTCGACTCAGCAGCGTTGCCGGTCTCCCGTCCCAGCGCCAGGCCACGTGGAAACGCGTGGCAGACCGGGGCAGGACGTGTTCATCGAGCACGGCGTCCGCCCACGTTGCACCTCCGTCCGCGGAGACCTCGACCCGCCGAATCCGCC
>MDTE01072607.1_pt1 | contig 16387 bp, 16 predicted proteins | sample 811231 | NCBI WGS metagenome assembly MDTE01 (sample SAMN05326651, study PRJNA326480) | marine metagenome | isolation source: seawater | place: Indian Ocean: Red Sea | collected 2010
AAAAACCAAAAATTAATGACTCCTTATTTGTGTATTCTATTCCACGAGCAGTAATGTATCGGTTCACTCCATTTTCTAAACTTTCTAAAAAGCCATGAAGGTATTTAACTCTAACTGAATTAAATGACAATTTTAGTGCCCCATAGTCATATGCGGATGAATTATTACTCAAAGCTAGAGATATGCCTTCCCCACTACTCCATTCTTCCCTTCCTCGTCCCCACTGAACCATAAGCCACTCATTTTCATAGCCAATACCAGAAAGATCAGTCTCTCCTGAAATAAATCCGGTCCGGTCTATCTCTCTTTGGATACCGGAGTAGCGAGCAAACGCAGTTACATCATTCACAATACGAGGATAAATAAAACAATAAAAATTATTATATTGAAAATTACCATATCCAAAAATTGCAATCGATCCATTTATTGTATGAATACCGATCCTTGAATTAATAATCGAAAAATTGATATTGTTAAATTTATCGGTATACGAATACCGGTTCAAACCAAGAGTGGTATTCCTATCCCAATTTTTACCTAGATTGAAAGAATACTCTAATACTTCATTCTCAATAAATTCTGTTGGTATCTCTTGCGATTTAACATAATTGATTAGATTAATTATGATATAAACTAAAATATAAACATACATCATTTCAGTAACATTATTTTAATAAGAAATATATTTTTAGAAATATATTAAGATTGTTTTTACTATTGACTTCTGGCACCTTTAAAAACAATGTTATTTAAAGCATTTAGAAAATAAATTAGATCGGTTAAAAATCCACTCTGGATTTTTTTATTTAAGTATCGTTTTTCACTTAAAATAATCTCATCAAAATTCTTTGGCATATCGGCATAATAAGGCGGTATTAGCCCTGGTTTAAATTGAACTCGTAATTTTTGTAGATCCTTAGGGTATAAAGAGAAATAATGTTGGCTCAATGCTCTTACACCTATTAAGGATATATCACCTCGTAGCCAATTATAAATTTGTGGTAGTTCATCTATCCATAATTTTCTGAATACCTTGCCCCAAGATGTAATGCGAAAATCATCCTTGAATTTCCCTGTAACGGTTAAGCTATTTTTATCAAAAAGGTCCTTTTGGATGAATTCACTATAAGGATGCATAGTCCTGAATTTGTAAATGGTAACGATCTCATTTTCGTAACCTACACGTTTAAGCTTAACCAGTGGGCCAAAAGAAGGGTTTGGTTCAGTAGAAATTGATTCTTTACGCTGGGCAATAAAGAACAATTTATGATCAATCATAATTGAATCCATTAATTTAAACCCGCAATAACTGAGCCGGCCATACACTTCCGCTTTGGACAGGAACCTGCCCCTGCCCTGTGTAATGAAGTCATAGACAATACTGATAATGGGGATTTTTGGGAAGATGCGATATAATAAAAAATGGAGTGGGATAATCAGCGTGTATAAAAATCGGGGCATTTTATCTCTAAGCCTTTTATAATCCTCTTCCATAGGAGAGAAAGAACCGACCAGAACACCGTCGGATTGTATCTTTTGACGCATGGTCAGTAAAAAGGGATTGATAGATAGAATATTATTTATGGAGGTTATATTAACCAATATACATTGCGATTCGTCTTTTATACCCTGGAAATTTTCCAATTTTTTAGTTGTTAAATATAAAAAAGAATCCAGATTGCATTCCTTTTGAGTACATTTATATGTATTATCTATAAAACGTATTAATCTTTCATCTTTAATAAAATGATGCATCTTCGATAAGCAACTTTTTGCAAATGACTGAATAACTTTTCCATTCGCGTCAGGGATGAATGGTATATTCTGATCCATTATATAGGGTTCATAAGTGTATAAGTTTGACTTTGATTTTCTATTCATAAATAAAATTAAAAATACAGTTGTTTCAAAAAGCGAAAATACGCCAATCGTTCCAAAAAATAATTGTCGACTAAGAAAATCCAATTTAAAAAAATAATAGATACCAGGCGAAAATAATAGAAATAGGGCCTGGGATTTGATTATTGGAGCAATTTTATAATAAATATTCTGATCATTCAATGCGTAAAATTTCCGGGTAACATGGCTGGAAACCCACCAGAGGCCGATCAATAATAATACTATCTTCTCTAACCAAATATAATAGCCAATACGGCCTGTCTTGAAATAAAGTGCAATGATAAATGCCAGTATCAATAAAATAAAACTGGTACTTAGCCTTTTAAACTGAAAGTTGGACCTGGCAGAATTAAGACCTTGGTCAATTTTATTTGGATCATGGTGATAAAATCCCATCAGCCAGCGGATGGCTACGGGAACAACTACAACAAGGAAAATAAAATAACGGGGAATATTAAAATAATCACTCAAAGATACCACCAGACTCAGACTGAAAATGGTAAAAATAAATTGCAGTATAGTTGATTGGGTTCTATCCTTTAATACATAGTTTTTGGGAGTAAAGTAAATAGAGAATAAAAAGGAAACAGCTAAATAAATTGGGAAAAATAAAGAATAGCTATTGTGGAGATATATATATCCACTATGGAAGTAAAATACTCCAAAATAAGCTAATGCAGAGACGAAAATATTAAATAGATGATAAAGCATCTAAATGGAAGTTGTACTTGTTAAAAATAGCATTTAATAATGGTGAATGAATATATGGATGGAATGATATTGAAAACCTTAATTGAAATTAACTGGTTTAGAGGTAGATAGAATCCTAAATATTTTCTTCAGTTAATTCATTTTTAAATAGTTTAATTAAAATTTCTTTAGTAGAACATCAACAATTCTTTGAGCAGTTTTGCCATCCCATAACTTTGGAATTTGACCATTTTTAATGTTCCCATCAAAAATATTATTAGCAATTTTTTTAACTGAAAGAGTATTAGACCCAGCCAATTGATTAGTTCCAATATCAATTGTAACCGGACGTTCTGTGTTATTTCTCATAGTTATACATTGGACATTCATAAATGTAGATTCCTCTTGTATGCCACCGCTATCAGTAATAACAATTAGCGCATTTTTTGTTAAACAAAGAAAATCAAAATAGCCCAGAGGATCTGTAACAATTATATTAGAATTTATTCTATTAATAATTTTGATTTCCTCAATCTTTTTTAACGTTCTTGGATGAATAGGGAAAATGACTTTTTTTCTATTAGATATTTCATTTAAAAGGCTAATTAGAGATTTAATATCAGAGTCTGAATCAACGTTTGAGGGTCTATGGAATGTAGCTAAAACATAATCATTCTTCTTTAGTTTATACTTTTTTACAATTTTTGAATTCTCAATTTTATCCCAATATTTCACGAGACTATCTATCATGATATTTCCAACAAAAAATATTTTTGATTCGTTAACCCCTTCCTTAGCTAGATTATTTAAACCACTTTCTTCTGAAACAAAAAGTAAATCAGATAATTTATCAGTAATTATTCTATTTATCTCCTCTGGCATTCCTCTATCAAAGCTTCTTAAACCTGATTCAACATGAGCTATTTTTATATTCAATTTTGAAGCGACAATACTACAGGCCATAGTAGAATTAATATCACCAAAGACTATAATTAAGTCCGGATTTTCCTTCTTCAAAACTTTTTCAAATTCTATCATAATTTTGGCTGTTTGAACAGCATGTGATCCACTTCCAACACCTAAATAATAATCGGGTTCAGGCAAATCTAAGTCTTCAAAAAAAACTTTAGACATATTTTCGTCAAAATGTTGTCCAGTATGACAAATTTTATGGCAAAATTTTTCTTTATATTTATCAAATTCTTTATCCAAAGGAGCAACTTTAATAAAATTAGGTCTAGCTCCAACTACCGAGACTATATTGATTAATGATTTCATTTAAAATTAAACTGATAATTGGGGTTCTTTTGAACAACCTTTATAGATGATGGATAATTCTCAATCAACCAAATTGAAAAAGACGTCAAATCAATCTTTTCTTTGAAAAGGCGGTCTTTTTTCTCTGCCCATTTTTTTTTGTAGTTTGGATTATTAAATAATTGATCAATAATTGAGAATATCTTTTCAGGTTCACGAGTTCTCACCCCCCAACCTAATTTATAATTATTTTCCAAATCATTTAAGTACTCTATTTTACCAACAAAATCATTAAATCTAATAAATGGTGTTCCCAATATTCCTGATTCAGCACACATTGATTGACTATCTCCAATAAATAAACTTGCATAATACATAAGATCATGCATTTTATTTGGAGCTATCTTTAATTCATAAGGCTTTAAATCGACTGGGAAAGTGCCTTCGGTACTTATAAAAACTTTACCTATTTTATTTAATTTATTAATGATTTTTCTTAATAGATTATTATTGATTCCTTTATGATTGCCCTCAACATCATGTACCGAAGTCAGACTTACTAACCTAATAATAAAATAATTTTGTTTTCCTTTTATTTTTAGTTCTTTAAGAATATTATTATTAGGTAAGAAATATTTTGGATTTAGGTAAGACATTTTTTGGATTCCATTATAAGAGATTTTCTTTTTTTTATATGGGCCAACTGATGTATAAATAGGTGCAATAATATAATCCGTAAAAGGATATGAACTAAAACAAAATAATCTATTGATCTCAAAATCATCTTCATTATAAACAAATGAAGGTATATTTATTAACTTAGCTATATGAGTAATAGAAATATCTGTTCCTAATAAAATTTGGGGCTTGAATTTCCGAACTTGTTTTAAGAGGTTTAGGTTTTGGATGACAAGTTCAAACATACTATTGAGGATTATAGATACAGTATTAGAATCCCTTTTTTTCTTTTCATTTATTTTAATATAATCTTGGCCTTCACTTTTTAGTAGTTTTTCTAGAATATCTTTTTGTCTTATTACTAATACTACTTCATGCCCATTGTCACGAAAACCTTTAATAATATATTTAAATAAATAATAATGTGCAGGATGATTGAGAGCAAATAATAATCTCATTTAAAAATATTTTTTAATTCAGTATTATCTGGATAATTAATTAAGATGGCATTTCTTGGACCATGGTATATAAACAGAGAACCAGCTGCTACAGCAGAAGCGTATGAGTAATTAACAGCTTGAGAAAAATCAAAAAAAGTTCCTGCACCGCCAGCAGCTACAACCGGAATTGTTACAACTTTAGACACTTTTTTCACCAAATCAAAATCATAACCTGTCATCAATCCATCTTTTTCAATAGAGTTTATAATAATTTCACCGGCTCCCTTATCCTCCATCAGTTTAGAAAATGCCCTTGGATCGAGGCCGGTAGCTTTACGTCCACCCAGTGTATAAACCTGTTTTTTACCTAAAATTTTCTTTTTTACATCGATAGAAATCACAATGGTGGAACTGCCAAACTCATCTGAGGCCTGTTTAACAAAATATGGATTTTCTACTGCATAGGAATTGATAATTACTTTTTCCGCACCAGCATTAAGAATCTCCTTTATCTGTTGAATCGTACGGATTCCGCCACCTACAGCAAAAGGCATATTGGCTTCATCACCAACATTTCGAACAAAATCTAATAAAATTGTTCTTTTTTCTTTGCTAGCCAGAATATCCAAAAACACCAATTCATCTGCTTTTAAATCATTGAAAATTTTTACTGCATTTATCGGATCACCAATATATCTATGGTCTTTGAATTGGATGGATTTTACCAAACCCAACCCTTTCAGAAGCAGAATAGGTATTACACGTGGTCTAAACATTTCAAATATTAATAAAATTTCTTAAAACTATCTCACCAAAATCATGACTCTTTTCTGGATGGAACTGAGTGCCAAAGATATTACCCTTCTGTATAGAAGATGTAAAGGGGTATTCATATTCTGTAGTAGTTAGAATATCTTGTTCATCATTACATTTTATATGATAAGAATGCACAAAATAAAACATTGCTTCTTCTGATATTCCCTGAAATAGAACTGATTCCTTCTTTGCAACTGCATTATTCCATCCAATATGAGGAACTTTATACCTAAGTCTATCTCTTACTTTAAATTTTATTATATCAGCATCAAACCAACCCAAACCCTCTGTGTCCCCTTCATCACTATGTTTTGCCATTAATTGCATTCCTAAACAGATACCAAGAATAGGTTTTTTATTTTCTAATACAGTTTTGTTTAACACATTCCAAATACCGCTTTCTTTTAATTTTATAACTCCATTGGTGAAATGGCCAACTCCTGGTAAAATAAGTTTATCTGCATGTACAATTGTATCAATATTTGATGTGATTTCAGCTTCTGTACCTAATCTCTGAATTTTTTTTTGTACAGATCGGAGGTTACCTACCCCATAATCAATAATAATTATTGGCTTTTGCATAGATTGAATGATTGATTTATTAAATATATAGTCCTCTCAACTAATTAAGATACGGAAGAAGATTTATACTACCACTTAATATTCTTATACCAATAATTCACTTAAATTTTTAATCACTTTTGCAGGTACACCGGCAGCCAAAGACCTTTTGGGGACATCTTTTGTGACAACAGACCCCGTTGCAATAACTGCTTCATCGCCAACTGTAACACCTGGGGCAATGGTTACATTAGGCATAATCCAGACACCTTTTCCAATTTTAGTTTGCATAATTTTTCTTGGATATATCTTTTTTAATATCGTGTCTGATGGAATATTTGCATGAGCTGTAATAATTGTTCTATCTCCGATAGAAGTATTATCTCCAATGAAAATATGATCAATAAATACTCGGTCAAACATTACCTCATGCCCAATATAAACACCTTTACCAATATTGACCCCACGCCACCTATGAATTTTCGTGCGCCAACTTTTAACAAAACAAAAAAATGCAATTTTATCTAGAATAAATCTAAATACAAATTTGAAGCCATATTTTAATGTTCCAATAACACCTTTGTACCCATAATATTCAAGAACTTCATTTGCTGGCATAATTAAGCATCCTTAATTTGAAGGTAATAATCTTTTAATGTTAGATATTGATATTTCTTTTTTAAAAAGTATTTTATGTGTCTTTCGTAAATGGGAATTGCTTTAGGCCCTAAATTATTGAGTTTTAGTTTTCTTCTTATAATATCACCTAGAAAATGAGCTATTGGGTTTGAAGAACGATTATTTACATAATTATCTTCCATACTTTCATCAATAAATTCATTGGGATGTGTTAAAAATACTACTGGTTTTTTATTAAAATAGTTTTCATAATGCAGGAAGAGCCTAATTATACTGATTAAATTTGGGAATATTCTCATTGTCGTACCTATATATGCTATAACAAATGCTGATATCGGAATCTCAAAAATGCTCCCAGAACCTCGTTTAAATATATTATCTACACTTGTATAGTATGGGATTCTAGGAATAGTAAACCATTTCAATTTTTTAATATTCCCAAATGTTAAAAAAAAATCAAATCTTTGAGATGATAACGAACTGTCAATCTTGAACCCCGTTTCTGCTAAAGCCAAGGCGGTATTTTTTTGGACACGAGCAGCCGGAGCTCTGAAGGTGATCACTTCATCTCCAGATATATCTTCTAATATTTTTTTTGATTCTGTTAAATGTCTAATTTGTTCATCAAAAGAAAGATTATCAAATGAATATTGTAGTTCATGAGTTAAGCCATGAGATGCAATTTCATGACCATATGGCTGAACCATTTTTACTATGTCAGGTATCATGCGCGCAATATGTCCTGTAAAGAAAAAAGTGGATTTAATATTATACTTAGCATACAAATCAAGTAATGCAGGCATTCCTTCTTTATAAACTTTAATCCCTGTCTCATCTCTTAAGGAATTATGCCATATTGATGTTGTTTCTACATCATTAGTTAACAGAACAAAATTATTCATTTATTAATAATCAAATTTAAAATACTTCTTTATAATTACATCTGGGACAACTCCAATTTTTGCTGCAAAGTATAGTGGCTTCTTAAAAAATAGAATTAATTTATATAGCGAATGATAATCCATAAAACTTTTAGGTTCGTCATGCATTATTTTGTCAAATTCATTTTCTGTAATATTCAATTTTTTTAATGTATATGCAATTGATTCTAGGCCGCCTTCATATGGATCTTTGCGAATTTCTAGAAGAGCTATATCCCTTTCCATTTGATTTGAACGAATCAAGGCAGAAAAATGTAACTTTCTTTTATCTATATTAAATTTCCGGGTTAAGATATATGATTGGAAAAACTTTGTGTATGTAGATTCAAAATGTTTTCCCCCATAGTTTTTCCAACCATAATTTTCTGTTAAATATTGAACAGCATCTTTTTCAGTATAGGGTATATAGTATAGAATCCTTAACCAACGAATTCTTTTTATAAGGCTATAATAAAAAAATTGAATAGTATTCATTATTGGGAAAGATCTTATTTTTTTCTTACCAAAATTTTTTTGTATATGGTTGATGTATGTTGGATCTTGGTATGTCCAAGTAAGAGGTGTTGTCCCTTCGGTTCGAAATGTGTTTCCTCCAATTATATAACGTATCCTTTCTTTTGAAGCTATCTTATGCAAGACGGATGTAATCACCCAATCCGTTGGGACTTCTCCATCGGGAACTGAAGCATATAAAAAAGATTTTTGCAGATCTTTAAATTCTTCCCAATCCGCCACATGAGTGTATAAGTGAACGTTTAGCTTAGAACACAATTTTTTAATATTATTAACAGCTAAATCAGAGTTCCAACCATTATCAAAATGGACAACCAAAGGGTTTAAACCTAACTTTACAACCTTCACTAAAGTATAGGAACTATCTTTCCCCCCGCTAAGACCCACTATACAATCATATTTTTTTCTTTTACCATCTTTCTTTATTTTTTCAATAATTACGTTCAGCTCGTTTTCTATATTACTATTTAAGGAGAATTTTTCATCTAATTCAAAGTGTATATGACAAAATGTACAAACTCCATCTTCATCAAATGTTATTCCATTGACAGTTGTATCCATTATACAACGAGTGCAAACTTCTTCTGCCTGGTATTTATATGGTATTTTTTTCATAAATAGTTAATATTACTAGGAAATCATTATACATAATTTATTTTTTATTGATATGTTTTAATATTTTATTATTAATTAGAATATTCGAAAAATACTCTAGATAATCTTAATCTAATTTTCTTTGCATTTCAAAATAATAAGAATGGACAAAATAAAATAGATCATCATTTATTCCCTTGAAAAAAGGGGGAGTCATTATTTATCAAAACACTATTCCATCCCATATGAGGTACTTTTAGATCAGTGAAATTAAATTTTTTAACACTTAAATCAATTAATCCCAATCCGTCACAATTCCCTTCCTAACTATATTTTAGTAATAACTGCATACCAAGGCATATATCCAAAACGGGAATTTTATCAATCTTTATCTTTTTTAAGAGAATTTTTTCTATATTTAATTTATCAATATTCTCCATTCCCATTGAAAAATGGCCAACTCCAGGTAATATTAGTTTGTCAGCATTAAGAATATCATTTTCATTATTACTAATTATTGTATTAAATCCAATTCGAAGTAAAGCTTTTTCCAAAGAGAAAAGGTTCCCCATGCCGTAATCAATAATTATAATTTTTATTTTAGAAGCATAAATCCAACGATTCTTATTAATCGATTTTTCTCTTTCTGTATAATTATGTTTTCTAAATAATCACCAATCCTACAAATCATTGATTACCTATTCTTTGATAAATATTATTTATGTTGTTGGAAATATTCTTATTATCAAAATGTTTTACATTTTCTCTTCCCATGGTTTTTTCTTTTGTTTTACTGTATTGGATCGCTTTATGTATTTTTTGAGCTACTTCTCTCGAATCAAATGATGTAATATAACAACCCTCAGTATTCTCTATAACTTCATTGATATCGCCAACATCAGTTGCAACAATAGGACAATTACAAGCCATTGCTTCTTTAATAATTTGTGGAGATCCTTCTGAGAGGGATGTAAGTAATAATAAATTACAAGCATTTAGTAATAAATTTACTTCCTCCCTACTTTTATTTTTTAATTCAATAATTTCAATTTCATACTCCGATAGTATTTTTATTGCATCTTTAGCTAATTGATAATTTTTTACTTTAATATCGAATGAAGAACAAAAAAGTATATAAACTTTATTATTCACAAACTTTAATGTTTTTTTTGCTATATTGCTATCTATTGGAAAGAACGTATCCAAATTTATTCCACAGGGGATGACAGATATTTTGCAAGAAAATAACAATTTCCGGCGCTGTTTATGAGAAACTAAAATATTATGCGAAGTCAATATTGATAGAATGTTAGATAGAATTCGATAACGTTTGATATTAATATCAGAGCCATGATAAGTTACCACTAAAGGCAATTTCAATTGTAAACGTGAAAACAAACCACTTGGCATATTATGTGCATGAATTAAATCATAATTATTTTTATTGATTATTTTTTTAAATGATTTATAGTTTGACAGATATCCCTTTATTCCTTTTCCAGTAATAATAAAGGTATCATAGCAAATATCGTATTGTTTTTTTATAGCTTCGATTTGTTCATATATAAATGCTTGGGAAAGCTCAAAATTAAAATTGGGCGCATTACCACTACAAACAATTAACACTTTCATTTTGCTAGAACCATTAGTGAATATCCCCCTAGCAAACGGGAAGAAAAATCAGAGTTGATTTTATCTGATAAGAGTCTCGTCCATTTCATGAACCATGATTTTCCATTCTATTTATTTAATACTTGATAATAAGAAGAAATAAATTCAGTGACCATATCTGACCATTTGAAATATTTTCTAACTCTATGCTTTCCAGTAATACCCATTTTATTTGCCAATTTTATATTATCTAATAAATAAATAATTCTTTTAGTTAAATCTATTATAGAATTTGGTTTTACTAAGAACCCATTAACTTTATTTTTAATAAGCTCTAAATTGCCCCCATGTTCTGTCGCTATAACAGGTTTTCCTAATGCCATAAATTCTAATATGGCATTAGAAATTCCTTCACCATGATTTTTTATATTAGTTGATAAAACACCAATATCACAAACATTCATAATTGATTCTACATTGTCCTGTCTACCAAGAAATAATATATTATTTTGGATTTTCTTCTTTTCTATTAGACTAGCATAGTATTTTTTAACTGGCATAAAATCTCCCGCTCCAATGCATAGAAAAGTAACATCTCTTCTTTGATCTAGAACTTTAATTGCTGTATCAATATATGTAATATAATCTTTTTTATCAGAAAAAGTTGCAACCATACCTACTACTAATTTTGTTGTTATGTCAAAATTTTTCTTAACATGTTGAATATTTTGAAGATACTTAATCCTTTTAAAATCAAAACCATTATAAATAATTTTATTTTTTGATTTTGGGGCATTATAAGCATCTAAACCTGCTTTACTATTCGATAGAATCAAATCACTAAATGGAAAAGAAATTTTATGGCTTAGTAAGCTAAATTTTATTTTACTTGGGGAGTCAGTTATTTCACTATTTATCATAGGAATACCTAAAAATAATTTAGCCGGGATCGAATAGATAGCAGGCATACTACCCCATACATGAATAACTCGAGGTTTTGTTTTTTTACATATTTTGTAAAACAAATAAAACAATCTTGGATCTTTTTTTATAAATTTTCTTTCTATAATATGTATTTTTACATTGAGGGAAATTATTTCCTTATAAAAAATATCATTTTTAATCAATACTAATTCAGGAATCACATCTTTTGTTTTTACAATTCCTTTTATTAATTCAACCAACCTTCGTTCTTTACCACCTGAATTTAAACTTTCTATAAAAAAAATAATCTTAATCATGTTTCAATATTAATACCATATATCAAAAGCATATGTTTCTACTTTTAATTGCATTAAGAAAAACTTACCAAATTAATTGATTTTCAAATTAGTATTAGCTTGAAAATAGTTTTGAGAAATCGAAATGATGATGGGGAAATATAGTATAAAGCTGTCTGGATTAAAGAAGTATGGCAAACAAAAGGCAATGAACACATACAAAAGTGTTATAGATCCACTTGATTTATTCAACATTCTATTTTGTCTATATATGTTAAACAAAATTGCAAGAAAAGCAAATAAATACAATAAACCTCCCCAATAGACTGTCCCGAAAAACTGGTTATGTGGGTTTCGCCATTTTGGCAAAGAAGATCTTTCAGTATAACCAGTTAAAAAATACTTAGGATTATTAATCATTTCATTTAAGTAATATGCTTGATATACAAAACGACCTGTCTCTTCTAAATAATACCCTTCACCTAGCTCAAACATCCTTTCAATGAGATAATTGCCAGTACTATAAAATAAGAAAAGTGTTAAAGACAACACCACTATTGTTCCAAACATATTTCTTCTAATATTTTTAAGAGTATATAAGGATAAAATCAGAACTAAAATAACTGAGCATGTTCTTGAAGCTGTATATATTGTTGCCAGAAACATTAACATTATTCCTAAAATATATTTCGGTCTCTTACTCTTTTCATAAATAGAAAGAAAGAATGCTGCTCCAAGAGAAAAATAGTGGGCAGCCAATGCTCCATCACCATTAATCAACCCCGATCCTCTTTGTAACCATATTGAATCACCCTTATAATAACCATGATCCAATCTGTCGCCAATATCTAATCCTAGTTCAATAAAAACTTCACTAAAAAATACCGATATTCCATAAAAAATAAATCCCCATATCAATCCTTTTTTTATACTCTTAATAACTTCCGGATTATTAGAACACTTAATAATCATTATTATACAGATTGTAGTTAATAAACCTTTAATTAAGTGAATAATTAATTTTGAAAATGAAATATGACTGTGAGTAATAAATATATATGTTTTTACATGAATTGTTGAATAGTAGATTGCTATAAAAAAAACAGTTAAATATATTGCATATTTTTGTAGGTCTGAAAGGGGTAGAGAAGAACGGAATGAAGAACGGTGCAGGAAGCATTTAACTATAAATAGAACATGAAGTAGTTCAATAATATTAAGACCGTTTATTAATAATGACTCAGATGGAAGCACCGCCGACATAGGAGCTAATACAACAAATATTAATACATATGTTGAGAACTTACTATTAAATAACATCAAGATTAGTGAAACCACTATGATTAGGTATAATATGCTATAGATAAAAACCATAAATAATCAGTTTAATTCTAATTATGAATACATAATATTATTTATATTAAAATAATGCAAATAGACTGAGAATTGTTGTAAAATTTCTTAATTTTCTATCTATTTACTGAAACAAAGCTCCATGAGATGTTCAGCCTACTTAAATCAACATAAATATTTTTCAATACTGTTTCCGAATAAGGATCACTTATTATATTATTTTCTCGTGATCATTCTAAATTTCTGGTAATAAGATGGACAAGTAAAGTCTGTGCTACAGGCTACAGATTATCGATGTCCTGCATTATGGGTAAAGACGTTTTATCAGATGATTGAATCTGTTCCTTATTAATCATTGTAATAATTTGTTTTACTTTTTTTGCTAATACCCTAGGATTATGAGATTTGTTTACCTGCTTCTGACAATTATTTGAAAAATTATTAAATATGTCTTCTTTCATAATGGTTAATATTGCCTTCTTAAGCTCACTAATTTCATTAACTACAATTCCCAGCTTCTTTTCATCTATCAAATTGTCCGGATTGGCATAAACAGTTGTAATAACTGGTGTTCCTGAAGTAAAAGCTTCTAGGTATGTATTTGAAAAACCCTCATAATGGGATGTATTTAAAAGTGCATATGCCTTGGATAAAAAAGGACCTACTTCTTTTCGTTTCAAATATCCCACAAACTTTACATTTTTACAATTTCCCAACTTAATAAGGGCCTTATTAGTGTCTGCATCTACATTACTACTCGATTTTCTACCTGCTATATGAAATTCTATATCAGGTAAACTTTTTGCAACTTCATACAATGCAGGAAGATTTTTTTGATATTGGAATAAACCAACCCAGGCAATATAATTTCTTTTTGAGAAATCATTGATGCTGTTAATTCTATCATTATAAATAGGGTTGTAAATGATATGAATTTTACTTTTTTCAAATTTTGATAAAAGATTTTCATATTGATAACTATTTTGACACAAGATAGCACTAGAGTTTTTCAAACCATATTTAAATAACAATCTATCTCGAAAACTGAGCATTTTTTTAAGACGATCATCAATATCCATATCATTGGCAACTCTATAAACAAACGGTACACCTATAATTTTTGCTATTAAAGCCATTATTCCAGTACTTGAACCTGCACATTCCTGTATTATAACATCAGGTTCATATTGCTTTATTGCCTTATAAAGTTTCGGGATTCTATAGTACAACCATCTTAACTTTCTTATTCCTTTATTGGGGTAATACGATTCAATAAACTTGATATTGCTATTTTCACAATAACTTTTTGATCCCTTCCATGTTAATACCCCAACTTCGCAATTATTTTCTTCAAATCCCTTTATCCATGAATACCATTCAACCGTAGCACCCCCGATTGGATAGTCAGCATCTTTTATTAAGTAAGGCATATTAAAATCAGGGTATAGTATTTTCATATCATATTACTATCTTTACAAATATATTTCTCTAGCCTCAAGTGTAAAGACAGCATTTATAAATTTGAATAATATCCAAGAAGTAATAAACACATGGTATTATGAAGAGCTAAGAATAAATAATCAAGTAGAGCAGGATTAAACGCATATGAAAGAAATAACCGACAAAAATCCATTTATATTAGAATTAAACATCTTAGTCTTTTATTGATAATATATGAGCACTACATGTAGTAAAATCTTCTTCTGTCATTTCAATAAATCTTTTTGCTAATTGATTTCGATGTATTGAACCATTTATATATGTGTCAGAAGGGTACGTCTTTTCTGGAATAATCGATATAACCCTAAATCCTATTTTATTAAGTAAATCAATATGTTTTGATTTCCTTACAATAGGAATTAACCAAGGGAAATAGTATTTAATCAAGTGGCTCAGTAAGTATATTTTCATGAGTATACTATCTGTTTCTCAAATAACCTGTTATCAAAATAAGATAATTTCTTCATAGTTCATCAGAGAGTATTAGTAATCTTATGCACGTGGTAATAACAATATATACAAGTGTGAGAAGTGCATGAAGTGTAAGAAACCAAAGACCAAATTGAGTTTGATTTATTAAACAGAATAATGACACTGAAAATAGAAAAGTACTGTGTTCTAACAATAAATGTTTTCCAATCAAATTTTTAATTCTAAAAAATAATGAAATATTTTTTATTATTCTATTTCGAGATGGATTATTATCACCGCTATTATTGATTGTTTCAGATTCTCTGTTAATTACTGAGATCATAACCATGGAAAATTGTATGAAGAATACTAAGCCCATCAGAATAATCCCAAGATAAAGGGCAGAAATATTATTCGTTCTAAAATAAACCCCAACTGACAGCCCCAGTATTATTAGAAGATCATTCAATTTGTCAAAAAATATATCCAGCCATTTACCAAAATGAGATTGAAGACCTTTCATCCTTGCAATATCACCATCAACAAGGTCCAGGATGGTGAATAACTGAATAAACACTGCTGCATAAATGAGACTAGTGCTACTCTGGTTTGTTAATAAATAGGCTCCTACTATACCAAATATACCCGAAATAATGGTAATTTGGTTGGGCGTTAGAGAAGTCTTCACTAGAATCCTTGAAATAGGCTTAGATATTTTAGTATATAAGGCTTCAAAAATATTTTTTCTCTGGGGAATTTTATGTGCCATATTAAATTATTTCAGTACAAATATATTTTGCTTTTTGGTAATCGGTATTTGTGTTTATTTCTATCCACTTATTATTATCAATATACTTTCCGTGTAGGTTTCCATTTATTGCAAAACAGCCAAATAGAGAATAACATGGTATTTTTCTTTGAACATTTGGTACTAAACTATCATACAGACAGATTAATTCCTTCCTGGTATTGTTTGATAGTTTAACAGGTCCTATTGCTTCAGCATTATAGGGTGGGGTTAATTTTAAATCCATTCGTAATACTCGCCCATCTTTTTCTTCTACTTTCTGCAATATAGTCTCTTCAGTATTATTTAGATCTCTTAGATATATCAAATTTTCCCTTTTTGAACTACACAAACCATCTATCACAGAGGGCGAAACAATAAGATCTGAATTTAAGTAAATAAATCCCGTATCTATCTTTGCTATAGCTTTTAATAGAGAATAACTACAGCCTGTGTGGTGATATTCTGCATTAAAAT
>MDTE01018756.1_pt1 | contig 16386 bp, 13 predicted proteins | sample 811231 | NCBI WGS metagenome assembly MDTE01 (sample SAMN05326651, study PRJNA326480) | marine metagenome | isolation source: seawater | place: Indian Ocean: Red Sea | collected 2010
AGAGGTTTTACTCAGGATGATGCCCACCTATTCATTCGAGAAGATCAATTGCAGGATGAGATTCAGGGATGCCTTGGATTGGTCAAAATGGTTTTTTCAATTTTAGGAATGAATGATTATCGTGTGCGAGTGAGCCTCAGAGATAAAGAATCTGACAAATATGTCGGAAAACCTGAGGCATGGGAAAAAGCTGAGAATGCACTAAGTGAAGCTGTCAAAAAACTAGATGTTCCATACAATGAAGAAATCGGAGAAGCGGCCTTTTACGGCCCAAAAATCGATTTCGTTGTTAAAGATGTAATTGGCAGAGAATGGCAACTGGGAACCGTACAAGTTGACTATAATCTTCCTGAAAGATTTGATATTTCGTATGTCGGATCCGACAACAAGGATCATCGTCCAGTAATGATCCATCGGGCTCCTTTTGGATCTATGGAAAGATTTTGTGGATTATTAATTGAACATTTTGCTGGTAACTTCCCCACATGGTTGGCACCTGAACAGGTTCGTTTACTTCCTATGAATGATGATCTTGTAGCTTCCGCAGAAGATTATGCCAAAAAGTTTTCTGAAGTAGGTATTCGAACCGGCATCGACCGTCAAGCCGCTAAGCTTGGTGCAAAAATTCGAAAGGCTGAGACTGATAAAGTCCCTCACATGATCATTTTGGGCAGAAGAGAAGCCGAAGAAGGAAAGGTGTCAATCCGTTCGCGTAATAACCCTGATATCGACGGGACATGCGAACTTCAGGAATGTATTGACCACATTGAAAAAGAGATAAAATCCAAGTCACTTCCAAAAAAAAGAAAAGCAGAATCAAATCATTAGAAAATAAATTACTAGTTTCTCCGTTTTGCCCATGTGCCCAAGATGCAATAGAATTTGCGATGTGTCCGTTGCAAAGAAAAATGTGTTTTTTAAAACTCTGAGTTTCCCGTTTATTTTAATTATTAGGGTTTACCGTTTGTTTTCACCGATTAAACAGGTTCTTTTTGGTCCCTACGCGAGATGCCGATTTTATCCAACTTGCTCAGAATATAGCTTGGAATGCTTTCGTCATCTCCCTCTACACCATGCTTTAACTAAAACCCTTTCTCGCATCGCCAAATGCAATCCTATGCATCCAGGAGGTTACGACCCGCCTTTTCCGGATCAGCAAGAAAACAAAACGCATACTTTTATCAAATGAGTCTACCACAAGCCGTATTGCCTCCTTCACATTGCGATGAGCAAACTGACTTGCACCATTACTTGGATGACTTGATTTCCCATTCCAAAAGGACAAATCAATCTCATTATTTATCTGTTACTTTAGAAACGGATTATTCAGACCCGCTCGCGATTCTAGAGGAGATTCATATTGATGAATCTCCTATTTGCTATCTAGAAAAGCCGTCAAAAGAATTTTCAATAGCCGCTGGTGACTATCTAATAGTAAGACGATTTTCAGGTGAGGATCGCTTCCTTAAAGGTAAAGAATGGGCTGAAAATACATTTAAAAAAATCCAAGTTGCCGGAGATAATAGAGTGCCAGGAACCGGCCCAACCCTTTTTCTATCTGCAACATTTGAAAATGAACCCAGCGAATCAGAACAAATTCCTCCATTAGAAGTTTTTCTTCCCCGCTGGCAGGTAGTAAGAAAAGAGGGTTCCAACTTCATCATCCTAAATTTTGAAATTTGTCCAAATTCTTCAACCGAAAATATAATTGGCGAATTTAACGACCAGATTTCCAAAATCAGAGGCTTACGTTACAACAACAAAAATGCATTGGACCCAAAATTATTTAAAGTCGGTAATCCGAAGGAGAATTATGACTATGAGGAAGCGGTCAAAAAGGCCCTTGATGCAATCAACAAACAAAAGCTCTCCAAGATTGTCCTATCAAGACAACTTTCATTTCAAACTGATTCTCAACTCCCGCCGTTTTCTATCGCCCATGCCCTTCGAGAAAAATTCTCTGACTGTCATACTTTTTGTATTTCACAGCCCAACAATGGATTAATGGTGGGTGCAACACCTGAACGATTATTGAGAACTTCAGGAAATTCTTTTGAAACGGAAGCCTTGGCCGGGTCTGCTCCAAGAGGATTGTCTGCCGGTAAGGATGCACATTGGGGAAAAACTTTACTAGGCCGGGATAAGGAAATTTTAGAACATAAACTAGTCATACAAAGCATTCTTCGCCGCCTGTCTTCTATTGGCATAAACAATTGCGAGGAAGGGAAATCTAGGATCTTAAGACTTGCCAACTTACAACACGCAAAGACACCTCTTCGGGCTTACCCTGTAACTGGAATTCACCCTTTCGAAGTGTTATCTGCCCTTCATCCCACACCCGCCATGGGTGGAAGTCCTCGAGATGTAGCACTCCCTTTAGTTAAAAAATTAGAAAAAGCTCCACGTGGTTGGTATTCAGGAGTTATGGGTTGGATAGACAATCGAGGGCGAGGAGAATTTGTAGTGCCTATAAGATGCGGTAAGATATCCTCCAAAAAGCTCACTCTATATGCGGGTGCAGGCTTAGTTGAGGGATCAATCGCAAAACAGGAAAAGAAAGAAACAGATTGGAAACTCCAAGCAATGCTTGAGGTTATCACGGGAAGAACTAATCTTCCTTAATCGTGAAACAGACTCCAGAAGAAATAGCTTACGCCAACATGGCATTTGGAGCATATTTCGCCAAAATACTTTCAAACCTTGGAGTTGAAAAAATATTTTTCTCCCCAGGTTCAAGATCGACACCCATGGTTATTGGAATTGAAAGATATTCAGGAATAGACCTAATCCCTGTTCTTGATGAGCGAACGGCTGCATTTTTGGCTCTGGGACAAAGTAAGATGAAAAACCAACCTGTCGGGCTTATTTGCACTTCAGGTTCTGCTCTTACCCACTGGTTTCCTGCTGTCACGGAAGCATCTCACTCGGGCGTCCCTTTGCTTTTATTCTCTGCGGATCGCCCTCCTGAGTTACAAAATTGCGGTGCAGGTCAAACTATCGATCAGGAAAATCTATTTGGAAATTTCGTTCGCCAATTTCACCAACTTGAAGTTCCGCAAGCGAATAAGAAATATCGTAGTAAATTAGTATCTGTTCTGAAATCAGCCTATAAAAAATCATTAGGTATAAATCCTGGACCAATTCACATTAATTTCCCTTTCAGGGAACCTCTATTGGCTGAATCACCTGTAAGTATTGAAATCGATCTTACGGATTCGATCCTCGAAATCGAACCAAAGATCTATTCAGATTCTCCAGCTGAAATTTCTAAAATAATTTCAAAATCCAGAAGACTGTTGGTTGTTGCAGGGCAGTATGTTGACAAAAATCACCTTAAACATTTGAACCAAAAAGAAATACCAATTATCTGTGATTCACTCTCTTCGATGCGAAGTACTGATGAAGCATCATTGATTCTTCGATATGAAAATCTATTGCGAGACCACAACTTCGCTCTAAAAGCAAAACCCGACCTCATTATAATCCTAGGTCCTTTACCTACCTGCAAGACCCTAAGAAAATGGATTGAAAATACTTCTTCAAAGAGAATCGTAATTGAGCCTCGTGGTATCAAAGTAGATCCTCTTTCAGGTAATAGTACAGAATATCAAATTTCATATGAACAATTCAGTGAAATTGATATTCCGAGTGCAGAGCAGGGATGGCTGGATTACTGGCAAAGTGCAGAAGAAAAGATAAATACGAAAGTGATGAAAGCTTTTGCTAAACAGCATACTCTTTTTGAAGGTAAGCTTGCTTATCTATTATCTCTTCATTTGCCTGACTGCTCCAGTCTTTTCGTTGCAAATAGTATGCCGATCCGCGATTTAGAATGGTTTTGGCAGAAGAAGACTTCCAACCGAAGACTTTTTGGTAATCGTGGAGTAAACGGAATCGACGGTACTTTGGGAACTGCGATCGGAATTGCTCATGGAACAGAAGATCCAACCTTTTTGATAACCGGAGATCTCGCGTTTTTGCACGACTCCAATGCTTTACTTTTCGCTAAGCAATTTAAAGGAAGTCTGACTATCTTTGTAATCAACAACGACGGAGGAGGCATCTTCGAACACTTACCCATTTCGACAGAACCAGAATTTGAAAAATGCTTTGCAACACCTCAAAACTTCAACCTTTCCAAACTTTGTGCCTCATTTGAGATTAAGTATTCATTAGAAACATCGTGGTCGCAAATCATTGAAAGAATAGAAAAGCCCATCGCATCCGGAATCGAAGTAATTGAAATTCCAACGGATCGAAAAAAAGACCGCAAGACACGGCAAAAATTATTATCCATTTCACCTACTACCGATGCCTGAACTTGCTGAAGTTGCCTTTGCATGTGGAAAGTGGAATCCTGGAATTGGAAAATTCATAAAACAGGTTTATGCAAATCCTTCTTCGCGAGTTTATCGCGATCTTTTACAAGAAGATGTAGTTTATGAATTAACCAAAGCGAAAATCTCTTTATCCGCAACTCATGGAAAGCAAATGCTATTCAAACTTAGTGGAAATAAGTGGTTGGGTATTCACCTTGGGATGACTGGTAGCCTGCATATCAGTAGTTCCAATTATCAAAGTCATAAACATGATGCATTGATTTTATTTCAATCAAAACAAGCACTTATTTTTCGAGATCCAAGACAATTTGGCCGTCTGCGTCTGCACAGAGGAAAGACTGCCCCAACTTGGTGGAGCGAACTTCCGACATCAATGCTAGACCCAAAATTTAAGCTTTCTGTTTTATCAGATGCCCTTTCTCGCCATGGCAAAAGACCCGTCAAGGCCCTTCTTCTTGACCAAAGGTATTTTCAAGGTATGGGAAACTGGATGGCCGATGAAGTCTTGTGGCGCGCTGGAATTCATCCCGCCAGAATAGGATCAAAAATTAATTCCACAGAAACTACAAAATTGTTTTCTCAGATAAAATTTGTTGTTCGTGGTGCCATGAAATCTGTAGGCAAACATGGAGGTGATCCCCCAAAAGGATGGTTATTTCATGTGCGATGGAAAAATGGAGGGATTTGTCCGAAAACAAAACTACCTCTCAACCGCAAGGAAATCGGTGGAAGAACCAGTTGCTGGTGCCCAAAACTCCAAAAATAAAAAAGCTTAGGGAATCTAGAGTAAACCGCTCGCTATGCTTCGGTCTATCTCAATTTGATTCTTTAATTCATCTAGGGAATCAAATTTTTTCTCCGAACGGATAAAATACTCCAATGACATTTCTACTTCAGAATTGTAGCTCCACTTTCCCTCATTAAACTCATTCAAAATATGAATCTCAAGTTTGGGAACACTTGCATTATTCTCAACGGTTGGTCGTATTCCATAATTTGCAACTGCAGGCAATTCTATACCTTCACTTGAATGCTTTACATGTCCAGCATATACACCAAAACGAGGGGCAGCTTCAGGATTCCACTCCACATTCAATGTGGGAAAGCCTATTTGTCGACCCATTTTCTTTCCCGATGAAACGGCACCATGAATTCGATAACTTCTCCCCAGCATATTATTTACTTTTACAATATCTCCTGCCCTTAATTTTTCACGAATTAGCGAACTACTAACCACAGATCCTTCAGTGCTCTTGGAATCAACAATTTCAACCCCTATCCCCATTTTTCCTCCAGTATGTTGTAAGAAAGATGCATCTCCAATACGACCTTTTCCAAACCTAAAGTTTTTCCCCACACTAAATCCAACAACCGAAGGAATTCTTTCCTTAATAAAAATCGCAAAATGATCTGCCTTTACCTGTGCAAGTTCATGATCAAAACTTCTCAAAATCACATGATCCATACCATAAGAGTGAAGCATTTTCGCTTTTTGCTCGGCATTCATGAGCAACGGAGGAGCATTTTTAGGTCTTAAAAAATTGGCGGGATGCAATGGGAAGGTAAAGGCAACTGAAATCCCGTTTATTTCAAGTGCATGATTTTGAGATGCTTGTAAAACTTGTTGATGGCCAAGATGAACACCGTCAAACATCCCGAGAGCCAAGTTTACGGGTTCTTTAAACTTACCACCAAACTGCTCGATTGAGGAAAAAATTCCCATACCTCAAAGAACATGTGCAGGAACAGCTTCATGTACAGGAATAAGCAGTGATTGAAACTCTCCTGTGCCCATTTGCTCTATCTCTTCTAGAGTACTTACACCTTCTATGGAAAAATCATTGATTTTGGTTCGTCGCAATGATGTGAGGTGACCACCATAACCAAGCTTTTGTCCCAAATCATGAAAAACAGTTCTAACATATGTCCCTTTACTGCAATCCATATAAAATTCTCCTTTCGGAGAAGACCATTTCCTCAGGGTAAGTTCATTGACTCTTATTACGCGAGGCTCTCTATTCACCGTTTTTCCCTTTCTTGCCATTTTGTATAGAGGAACTCCATCTATTTTCTTGGCGGAGAACATTGGAGGCGTCTGATACTGATCTCCCAAGAATTGCTTCATTTCACTGCGAATCATGTCTTCGCTTAGATCATGAGGTAAATCCTTTCGCTCTACGATTTCACCATCTGAATCCTGACTATCAGTCTCTACTCCCAGTTCAAATGTACCCTCGTAAGCCTTATCCAAGCTAATGAGAAACTGTGAAACTTTGGTTGCTTTACCGATAAGCATAATCATCAAACCAGTTGCAAGTGGATCCAGTGTTCCCGCATGGCCGATTTTCTTCATCTTCAACTTGTGCCGCAAACGATCAACTATGTCATGTGAAGTTATCCCAGAAGGTTTGTCTACTAGAAGAATACCCTCAAATGCTGGATCTTGTAAGCCCATTTACAAAACTCCTTTACTTACCAATTCTAAATGTTCTCCAATCTTATGGACTAGAATGGGATAAAATTCTTCAAAAGGTACATCCATATTGAATCCAGCTGCACAGGCATGCCCCCCTCCTTCAAACTTTTTAGCGAGAAGGTCGACCCGGTATTTTTTATCTTTTGCACGAAAACTGCCCTTTAATTTTCCATACCTGTCTTCTACAAGGACACCTATTTCGACACCCTCTAGTGATCTTGCATAATCTACAAAATTCTCTGCGTCCTCAGGTTTCGTTCCGGTTTCATCATAGTAATCACCCCGAATACTGCCAATACATACCCGATTATCAAATTCCATTTGGAAACTGGCCAAAAATTTCTGCAGAAGTTGGATTCTACCTGGCTTTTCTTTTTCATAAAGCTCGTGGGCAACATTTGCGGGATTACATCCTGCGTCACAAAGTTTTCGGCATATTTCAAAAACTGAGGCATTGGTACCTGAATAACAAAACTGGCCCGTGTCCGTACAAATCCCAAGATAAAGACCCTCCGCAGTGGTTTTATCGACCTCATAATCCGAATCGAAAAAGAATTTTGCCAATATCTCTCCGGTAGCAGAGGCATCGGATAAGACAAAATTATGCTCTGCAAAATTGGTGTTGGACACATGATGATCCACATTGATAAAAACTTCTGGGTAGCGGTTCCTTAAATCATCACCAACTCTGGAATGATCTGCACAATCTACAGTCACTATTCTGTATTCATCTTCTTTGATTTCACTTGGTCTTACGAAAGGAGTATCACCAATAAACTTTTGCAAAGTACGAGGAACAGGATCATTGTTTACTGCAATAGCATTCACACCTAGGTTCCTTAAGGTTCGGGTCATGGCAACTTGAGAACCAATGCAGTCACCATCAGGACGGCGATGACCGATAACCAACACAGATGATCCCTGCAATTGCTGAACGATGTTAGAAAATGCAGGAGATTCGGAGAGAAAAGATGTCATTTTTAGTATACAATAATTGCAAAACTACCATACTATCAAAAGCATGCCTTAAGGGAAAGCTTCTAACTTAACTAGTCAGCAATAAGGAAACCCTCCTCATCCAAGCCCGAACTATTTACTCTCTCTTCCTGCTTCAACCCATGTATGTAAAAACTATCTTTTTCATGACGGCATCCAAACCCAATCAACAGTCGACCAAAAGTACTTTTTTTAAAAAATTTTACAGTTGAATTCTGTCCATCCTGCTCAATCTCAACCTTGTCGCTTGACGCGTTAATGCTAATTAATCCGTTATCACCAGAGGCTAGTCCAGAGAGGGTAAGGACAGGCTTTTTCAAGGGTGCAGCCTTCGATATTAAAATGTAAGAATTTCCCTCTCTATAAATTGTTCTCCCCCAGAAAACACTTGCCCATGGCAAAAATTGATTCATCCACTCTTCGCCATAATCATTCAAAATAAGCTTTTCATGATCCCATATGTGAGTCTCACGGATTCGCATCCAATTGCTAATCTGAATTTCTATCTTTTTAGAATCACCTTTTAATACTTCTTGAACTTGATCGATCCAAATCTCGGGAAATTCAGCACTGGCATTCTTATTTCCTTTGATAATATCAACAAATTCAGACCGTGTGAGTCGCGATCCTTTTTCATCTTCAAAGAGTAAATCATTTCCGGTACTTAAGATTTGATTTCTTAAAAAATTCTTATTTCTCAATTTCTTAGATAATCGCTCATTAAAGGAATGTCTTCCTAATTTCATTACCTCATAAAGACAGCTTTCTTGTTCAATTTGTCGATGATCCATTGGAGAACCGACTCTGACGGTTACTGGATATGGAATTTTGTGTGGGCGTTTTCTGAAAAACTTCCCTCTATCCATACTGAAAATTGAACCCCAGACTCCGTCAAGATGAACAGGAATTAGAGGAACATTCGCTTTTTTAGCAAGCAATACAGGTCCTCGCATAAATGGGAGGAGATTTCCCACGCGGGAAATACCTCCTTCGGCAAAAACACATAACGGGGTACCTTTCCTAAGGCTCTTGACTGATATACGGATACTTTCCAGTGACTTTTCGGAAGAAACCGTAAGCGTCTTCGTCAGCCGAAAAACAAAATTCATAATTCGAGAATCTGCTAATCCTGAATATGCTAGGTATCTAATTTTTCGAGGAAAGGCTGCCCCTAAAAGTACAGGATCTGCATAAGATAAATGATTACTTACAATCACACATCCGCCGGTGGCAGGAAAATTTTCCATTCCTTCGATTTTTATCCTGTAAAATATTTTAAGCAAAACATGAAATAATGCTCGGAAAAAATCTTCTAAAAGGAACTTTAGTGTGATAACTCCAATTAACAAAGCCGGAAAGAAAATAACCAATAGTTCCTCTTTTGCTGAAAACCCTAAAACATTTGATAAAAAAGCGTGAACTAAAACCAGCAGGATTCCTGACAATTGAGTAAGGAGATTAGATGCGGCCAGCACTCTACCTCTCTCATTCTCCGCAGCCTTATCCTGCAGATATCCATTTAGAGGAACAAAAAATAATGCTCCAAAAAAACCAAGAGTTAAACATAAGCCATCAAATATGAGGTTTAATGGCTTAGTAATCACAAGAGAAATGAAGACAATGGCCATCCCCAAAGCTCCGATTGCAGAAAGGCCGAGTTCAATTCTTCCACGGTTGAGATAAGCAGAGAATAAGCTTCCAAGCATCGTACCCACTCCAAGCAAAAGAAACCAGTATCCGTAGAGTGTACCCATTCCAACTTTTCCTGAAACGACCTCCCCTGACAACTTAACCAAAACTAAATAGAAAAAACCTCCTACAGCCCAGAACCATGCATCTCCCAATGCTGCATAGCGGAGTTCTTTATGTTTAAGCAGGTAAAACAAATCACTGAAATGACTCACCATGAGAGATAATCTGAAGGGTTTATTTCCGGTCACCTGAGTCTCTGGAATCGGGCCGGAAATAATCCACGAAAACAAAGCTAGAACCGAAATAAAAGCACATACTAACAAACCTGCCTCCCATCCTCCCCTCTCTTCCACCAACTGGTCAAAAGCATAGGCTCCTAAAAATGCACCCCCGAGAATACCCACCATGGCAAGCATCTCCATAAAACCAACTGCTTTAGCCAAGCGATTACTGCCTATCAATTCTTTTAGAATTCCTTTCTTTGCAGGCGAAAAGAACGCAGACTGAACTGATAAAATAAAAAATCCTGCAAGGGCATATTCTAAGCTTTTTTGTCGAAAGGCTAAGGCCAAAACTCCCAACCCAAGCAATTGGGCAAAAAGGGTATACCTGACAACTAATCTTTTGGAAAAGCGGTCGCAAATCCACCCTGCCAGCGGTGCGAATATCACAAAAGGAAGGATTAATAGAATCGAAACCTGTTGATTTACTGAATCCATAGTCGCCTTACCAAATTGAACTGCGGCCATAACTGGCAACATGGCCTTCATCGCGTTATCATTAAACGCACCAATGGTTTGGGAAATCATCAAGGGCCACACCACACGAAATGGTCTATTATTTTCCTGATTCATTTGTTTTTTAAATGGTAGGCTGACATTATTAAACTCTTTTGTTCGTGAATTTTCCCATTGCCAAGAGAATTCCAATTATGCTGATGTTAGGAAATGTACAAGACCGTATTCCTCTCACTTATTTTTGGAATCTCACACTTTTGTTCGTCAGGAGCAAAGGCTCTCAATGTTTTATTTATCTTCACGGATGATCATGCCTATCAGGCCATTTCAGCCTACGGATCCAATCGGAACAAAACCCCAAACATTGATCGCATTGCCAAAGATGGAATGATTTTCAACCGGGCCTTTGTTACCAACTCAATCTGTGCTCCTAGTCGAGCGGTAATCCTTACAGGCAAGCATAGTCATTTGAATGGTCAACTAACCAATGGTCAAAGATTTGATGGCTCACAACAAACTTTTCCCAAGCTTTTACAAAACAAAGGTTACCAAACCGCAATAATTGGAAAGTGGCATTTAAAAAGTGACCCGACGGGCTTTGATTTCTGGCAAGTTTTGCAAGGCCAGGGCCCCTACTACAACCCACCGATGAACACAGCAGAGGGAGTCAAAAAAATTACTGGTTACACCACCGATGTAATTACCGATGTCACCCTAGAATGGCTAAAGAACGGCAGAGATAAGAACAAACCCTTTTTCGTGATGAGCCAGCACAAGGCACCTCACCGAAACTGGCAACCAGGTCCCAAATATTTAACCAAGTACGATGATGTCGAAATTCCAGAACCCGTTACCTTACGGGACAATTACAAAAATCGGCTGGAACCCGCCTCGACTCAGGCGATGACCATCGATCGGCATCTATCATCCAGCGATTTAAAGCTTAAAGCACCAGGCAACCTAACTCCCGAGCAAAAGGCCAAATGGGAATCAGCTTACGGTCCAAAGAATGAAGCTTTCGCAAAAGCCAATCTTGAAGGTGATGATTTATTCAAATGGAAATATCAAAGGTATGTTAAAGATTATCTGCGTTGTATTGATTCCGTGGATGAAAACATTGGCCGATTACTCGACTATCTGGATGAAGAGGGGCTAGCAGAGAATACAGTGGTCATTTACTCATCTGATCAGGGATGGTATCTAGGAGAGCATGGATGGTATGATAAACGATGGATGTACGAAGAATCCTTCCGTACTCCCCTTATTGTCCGCTGGCCCGGAGTAACCCAAGTGGGTAGTAAAAATACCGACCTTGTTCAGAATCTGGATTATGCACAAACATTTCTTGATATTTGTGGAGTTAAGTCGCCCAATGATATGCAGGGAGCTTCGATCGTACCTCTTCTCAAAGGTAAAAAACCAGAAGACTGGAGAAAATCCCTTTATTATCAGTACTATGAGTATCCCGGTGGCCATAGTGTTCGTAGACATTATGGGGTAAGAACCGATCGTTATAAACTAATACATTTTTACATGCTCGATGGATGGGAACTCTACGACCTTAAAAAAGATCCAAATGAATTGAATTCTCTCTATGGTAAAAAAGGATACGAAAAGATTACTGCTGAACTCAAAGAAGAGTTAACCCGTCTTCGAGAACTGTATCAGGTTCCTCAAGACACCCGTCCATTGACCCGAACTCCACGTGAACCAAGAAAAAAGAAAAAGGGATAATCACGATTTCAGGCGATCGACTGCTAAAGCTAGGGAAAAATCTTTCTCCGTTACTTTACCCCCTGCATCATGTGTATTTAAGGAAAGATTTACTCGGTTGTAGCAATTAAAAATTTCCGGATGGTGATCTATTGCTTCTGCTTCATACGATATTCTTAGAATAAACGACATGGCGTCGCGAAAGTTTGAAAATTCAAAACTTCCCTTCAGGCGATCATTTTCAAACATCCAATCGTTTAGTTCACCTAACTTGTGATTAATTTCTTCTTCGGATAATGGTTTCGACATATAGACATGGCACTAGCGATTGCTTTCCTCGTTGTCAATTCGACCTTAAACCGTTGGAATAATACCTAGTGGTTGAAGAACAATTTACAGAAGAAGAGAAAAAGAATCTCCCGAAACATGTCGGAATCATAATGGACGGTAATGGGCGCTGGGCTCGATCCCGAAAAAGACCCCGCTTATTTGGGCACCGTAACGGCGTAGAAAATGTACGCAGTGTAGTTAACGCGGCAAGGCAAATAGGGGTTCCTTACATCACCCTTTATGCATTTAGCTCCGAAAACCAAAACCGTCCTGAGGAAGAAAAATCAGGACTTATGAAGTTGCTCGAAGAATTCCTAAAGCGTGAACTGAGTGCAATGATGAAAGATGGCATTCGCCTTCGGGCCATAGGCAATCTTGCCGGTTTACCTGAATTTGCACAACGAATTGTTGAGGAGACTATTGAGAAGACGAAAGGAAATACTGATTGGAACCTTACTCTTGCCTTGAATTACGGGAGCAGACAGGAGGTGTTGGACGCGGTTCATTCATACTCACAAACCACAAATCCAAGCACCCCAAAGCCGGATTGGGAAGAATTTGCAAAGTATTTGCAAACAAAAGACCTGCCTGATCCTGATCTCATTATTCGTACGTCCGGTGAGTTCAGACTCAGTAACTTTCTTTTACTTCAAGCTGCTTATGCCGAAATATTTGTTTCTCCTCTTCACTGGCCCGACTTTGATCGGGAAGCTTTTGTTGAAGCACTAAGGGATTATATCACCAGAGAAAGGAGATTCGGAAAAACCAGCGAGCAAATCCTTTCTCTTCAACCAAACTAACTTTTCTCTTCCTGTCCAGTTCTCTATGATCATACGCACCTTTTCCTCACTTTTTCTTTGGAGCACAATAGCAGGCATAGTATATGCCATGGACGAAATAGGTGCAATGTGGGTGCTAAACCTTTGTGCTACTCTCACCCTTTTTGAAATATATACGATCCTTGGCCGACTTGGCTTTGCCGCCAACCGTCTCTCCGGATTACTGACAGGTGGTTGTATGATCCCTATTTCCTATTACTTTCCAGAATACGGTATTGATGTCCTTGCGGTCGGTGCGTTATTTACCTGCTCCGCTTGTGTCTTATTCCCTCAGGATCAACGGGGTATGTATATTAAAAGGCTGATGCCCACTTTCTTCGGCCTTCTCTATGTACCATTCCTACTTCATTACTTCGTTCGAATTCTTGATACAGATCCGGTTATTACAGGAGAGTTTGCGGTAAGTTTTGGCCTGTTTTTCTGTCTTTGGATCGTGATTGTTGCCAAATTCAGTGACATGGGAGCTCTTCTTATAGGTAAAGCCTTTGGTCGGACTAAAATGGCTCCTTCAATTAGCCCGGGTAAAACAATTGAAGGACTGCTTGGTGGTTTTCTTGCATCTGCCGGGATTGGAGCCTTGATTCCTTGGTTGATCTCAGAGTATGCTCCAAACTTTACTGATCTTTCAGTTTGTTCCTTCTCGGCCCTTGATGGAGGTTTGTGGGGACTGCTTATTGCTTTAGTTGCAGTGATTGGTGATTTAATTGCATCGGTTCTGAAGCGCTTAGCGGGCATCAAAGACTCTGGTGGTGCCATTCCAGGGATTGGTGGAATGTTAGACCTAACAGACAGTCTCATTCTAGCTGCTCCTACTGGATACTTTATCTTACAGATAATTAAATCGTGACCGACCCCAAAAAGATCGTTCTTCTAGGAGCGACTGGTTCCATCGGTGAAAGCACGCTTCAGGTTATTCGTAAACATCCTAATCGTTTACAATTGATAGGCATTTCAGCTCATTCTAATTCACAAAAATTGGCTGATATAGCCAAAGAATTCAAAGTTCCTTATGCTTACTTACCAGAAACTGCTCCCAAAGTTATCGACTGGCCATCTACTTGTATTTTGGATCGCTCAACCGATGGGCTGACAAAAATTGCCTCTCTTGATGAAGCAGATGTCATATTAGTCGCGATTGTAGGAGCAAGTGGATTGGGGCCAACACTATCGGCTCTTCAATCTGGAAAAGATGTAGTCCTTGCCAACAAAGAGTCCCTTGTTCTAGGAGGAGATTTGGTCATGAGAACGGCACTCGAGAATGGAGCACGCGTCATTCCTGCAGACAGTGAGCACAATGCGGTCTTTCAATGTATACAGGGAGAAAAACACAGAGACCTCGATTCGATTATTCTTACCGCATCCGGCGGACCATTCCGGGAACTTCCTTTGGAAAAACTTAAAAATGTTACTATTGAGCAAGCACTCAATCACCCCAACTGGTCTATGGGAAATAAGGTCACAATTGACTCAGCAACCATGGCTAATAAAGGACTTGAGTTGATTGAAGCTCACTGGCTATTTGATTTACCGTCTACAAAGCTTGAGGTCGTTATCCATCCAACCAGTATTGTTCATGCCATGGTTCGATTTATTGACGGATGTTGCATGGCTCAATTAAGCCCTCCATCTATGACTTTTGCACTCCAACATGCCCTACTTTTTCCTGACCGAGCCGAAGGAGTGCAACCCTCTTTAGATTTCTCAAAACCCCTTGACTTAAATTTCAGCCCTCCATCGCTCGATAAATTCCCTTGCCTTCGACTAGCCAAAAATTGCCTCGAACAGGCAGGATCTGCTCCATTGGTTTTCAATGCAGCCAATGAAATTGCTGTTAGTGCCTTCCTTTCAAATCGTATTGGCTTTCTGCAAATCTCTGACATTATTGAGAAAACATTGTCAAAATTTGCTCATCAATCCCACAATGACCTCCAAGCCTTACTATCACTCGACTATGAAGCCCGCCGAATTGCTCGGGAAATAATCGAATAACCATCATGAACCTTATTTACGATTTCGCCTTCATATTTGTGGCACTTTTCGCCCTTGGTTTCACGATTTTTATTCATGAGCTTGGTCACTTTCTCGCAGCCCGACAGCGCGGTTTAGTAATTCTTCGTTTTTCAATTGGATTTGGTCCCAAAATTTTCGGATGGACTCGCAATGGGGTTGAATACCGTTTGTCCGCTATTCCCTTTGGTGGTTATGTTGCTCTTCCTCAACTTGCCGACATGGGTCGACTGGAAGGACAAAAGGAGATCGACAACTCACCCTACACCAAGGAAACGGATAAGGATTTCAAGTGGAAAGATGTTGACGACGATCAGGAAGATGAGGATTTACAGAGCAAAAAAACAAAGCCTCTGCCGAAAATATCTTACACAGACAAGATGCTTGTCTCAGTTATGGGAGCCGTCTTTAACATGCTTCTCGCCTTTGCTCTTTCCTGCGTTCTTTATTTCTTCGGTTACGATGTTTCGGATGCCCAACTTACAACAAATGTTGGATATGTAGCTGATACAGTAGAAAGATGGAATCCTTTAGTGGAGGAGGGAGAGGAAGTTTCCGGCCCGGCAAAAAAGGCAGGATTACTTCCGGGTGATGAAATCGTGAGGGTTGATGGAGCACCCGTAGAAAACTTCATGGATATTCAAAATCGTATCGTTACAGGGAAAGGACAGACAGCACAAGGAAGTCGACTTGTTGTTCTCTCTGTGTTACGAAATAGTCAGGAAATAGACCTTGAAATCTATCCCGAGGTATCTGGCCCGGAAGAAATGAGGGTTATTGGAATTGGCCCCAAAGAAACTTTTTCCATTGGAGAACTCACTCCTGATATGCCTGCACAGAAAATAGGTTTGGAAGTAGGTGATCAACCAGTTGCTATAGATGGGCAAGCTATTCTTTGCTTTTATCAAGTCGTCGATTACTTGGAAAAAACCGAAGAGAATCAATCCATCTCATTAACTGTTCATAAAGGGGGAGAAGATGGTGAGGAAAAAACCTATAATGTAGTACCTGTAAGAAAGCACATTGCTGAGGGAACCACTATTAAAAGCCGTAAATTAATTGGATTTGTTCCAAAATTTAAAACAATTACCACTTATCCAAACCCACTCACTCTTATTATTCGTCGTGTAAAAGATATGTACCTTACACTAACTGGTTTGGTCAGTCCTCAATCTGATGTGAAACTGCGTAACATGAGTGGACCTGTTGGAATCGTTAATCACCTTAGCATATTTGCCAAAATTGGATTCAAAAAA
>MDTE01047334.1_pt1 | contig 16386 bp, 17 predicted proteins | sample 811231 | NCBI WGS metagenome assembly MDTE01 (sample SAMN05326651, study PRJNA326480) | marine metagenome | isolation source: seawater | place: Indian Ocean: Red Sea | collected 2010
CATCGTGACGCTCGAAGACGTCCTCGAGGAGATCCTCGGCCGCGAGATCGTCGACGAGTTCGACCGCGTCGCCGACCTCCGAGCCTTCGCCCGCCAGCAGCGCGGCATCAAGCAGTAGTCAGTAGGAGAATCCCTTGAAACTGACGCGGAAGAACAGGGTGTAGAGCACCGGCACCAGCCCCAGGGTCAGCATCGTCGCGAACAACAACCCGAAGATGATCGCGATGGCCATAGGCTCATACATCGGCCCGCCACCGAACCATAGCGGCAACAAACCCGCGACGGTCGTCGCCGTCGTCAACAGGATCGGCCGGAAGCGCCGTTGCGCCGCCTCGACGATCGCGCGCGCCGGCGGAAGACCGTTCTGGTCGATCTCGATACCGATCCGGTCGATGAGCACGATTGCGTTGTTGATCACGATGCCGGCCAGGGCGATGATGCCGAGCAGCTGGTCCACCGCGTCGCGCGCACCGTCCAGCGACCAGTCGCCCACCCGCCGGGCGCCGGTGGGAAACGACACCTGGAATTCGTGACCTACGAGATCGAGCACTTCCTCCTCGATGAGACCACGGAGCTCGTCGTTCCGCTCCCAGGGTCCGTCGAGGACGACGCCGGCCACGCAGGGGCGGCACACCGGCTGAGCGGACGCGGGCGCACCGCCACCCACAAACGCCGCAAGAATGAGGATGAGGAAGAACCCTCGATACCGACTCGGACGCATCTGGAACCTCCTGGCCGCCAGATCGAGTGGATGTCACCAGGCTCCGGTCCGGGGAGACCGGATGGCCATAGTCAGGCTGACCAAGCACGCCGTCAGGGCGCTCTCGCCATTGCACGACCGACCCGGACTGTGCCTCCCAGGTGACACTCCGTTCTCACCCAGGTGACAGCTGAGGGCTTTCCAACCCTTCTGAGTGGGTCCGACCCCCCAGGGCTTGGGGCCTGACGGACCATACCCACGAGTCTGAATGTGGAACGGGGTTTGCTCCGCACGGGGTACCCCACTGCCGCGCCTGCGGGAGGAAGCTCGGTGCCTGTTTCGAAACGCCATTCGGCGTGGGTCTCGCTGGTCGGGGCCCTCGCGCTACTCGTGTTGCCGGTCTCACTCGACGCCCAGCAACGTCGACGGGATCCGGGTCCTTCGACCTCTCGGGCCGTCCCGCGCTCATCAGGACAAGCCGGCCGTCCGGTTGGCGGCCGCGGCGGCAGACGCGTCACCGGCTGGTATGGGCCGCGCTACGGGTACGGCCCGTACTGGCGCGGCTACTACGGTCACCCCTGGGGCTACTACCCATACTGGGGCCAGCTGCACTACTACGGCCTCTACGAGGAACGTGGTTCGCTGCGAATCGACGTCGAACCGGAAGAGACCGAGGTGTATGTCGACGGCTACTACGCCGGCATGGTCGACAGCTACGACGGCTTCTTCCAGCGGTTGCACCTGCCGCCGGGCGAGCACGACATCGAATTGAGGCTCGAGGGCTACCGGAGCATCCAGGAACAGATTTACCTGTCGATCGGCTCGACCTACCGCATCACGCACCAGATGGAGCCTCTGGGCCCCGGCGAAACGACACCGCCGCCGCCAGACCCTCCGGAGCCACCGGTTCCGCAGGATGCCTTCGCGCCACCACCGGACCGCGCCCCGCCCCCACCGCCGAGAGAAGCGCCTCCTGAGCGGGGGCTGCCTGAGCGGGCCGACGCCTCGGGGCTGGGGACGCTGGTCATCCGGGTACAACCCGACGATGCGCTGATCCTGGTCGACGGCGAGGAATGGCGCACGCCGAGAGGCGCGCGGCTGGAGCTCGACCTGGCGGCGGGACCGCACCAGGTGGAGATTCAGCGCGAGGGCTATGAAGGCTATGTCACGACGGTGCGGCTGATGGACGACGAAGTCACGAACGTCAACATCAGTCTGCCCCGGATAGGGGGCGTTCGATGAGGCAGTGCTGCGGCTTCCTGGCCGGCGGAACCGTGCTGGCAACGCTGCTCCTGGCGCCAGTCTCGACCGTCGCGCAACCCGACAACGGTGGCTCGCTCCAGATGCAGGAGGTCGACAACAAGTGGGTGATCGGTCCCGACTTCCGGATCACCGATGTCGAAGGAGACCTGTCGACGATGGCCGGGGTCTACGGCGGTCGGCTGCTCGACAACCGGCTGCTGCTCGGAGCGGGCGCCTACTGGCTGGTCGACGGCGCTCGCGGCACCGACATGCGCTACTTCGGGCCGATGGTCCAGTGGTCGACCAACCGCGATTCGATGGTCAACGTGTCGGTACGGAGCCTCTTCGGACTCGGCAGCGCCGACCGCACGTTCGGCTTCGGGTCGGGGTTCGGCGACTTCGACGGGCCATTCTATGAAGCCTCCCACGTGCACGGTGGGTTCGGAGGGTTCGGTCGCGGCTTCGGTCGAGGCCGCGGGTTCGACCGCGGACGCGGCTTTGGGCGCTACTACGGTGAGTTCTTCGTGGCCGAGCCCCACGTCGGCGTACAACTTCGTGGCACCGACTGGTTGACCCTCAACCTGGGCAGCGGGTACCGGGTGGTGAGTGGCGACAACGGTTTCGGTCGCGATCTCTCCGGCGCCAGTTTCAGCCTCGGTCTCCAGGTAGGACGGTAGGTTCCAGGACGACGTCGGCGCAGCGGACGGACCGGTCAGCGACGGCAGGCGTCTCGTCAGCCTCCGACCGATCTGATAGTGTCCCGGGAACATCTACTTCCCCAGGGAGACCCCAATGACCGCACGTCTGGCTCATCCGCTGCTGGCGACACTCGCACTCACCCTGCTCGTCGCCCCAACCCGCGCCAGCGAGGACCTGCCGACGGCCGCACCGGAAGCGGTGGGCCTGTCCGAAACCCGGCTCGACCGATTGACGGAGGCGATGCAGGCCTATGTCGACGGTGGGGACCTGGCCGGGGCCGTGGTGATCGTGGCGCGCCAGGGCCGCGTGGCCTACCACCACGCCTTCGGGCAGCAGGATCTGGAGTCCGGGGCGTCGATGCAGAACGACGCCATCTTCCGGATCGCGTCGCAGACCAAGGCCATCGTCAGCACCGGCGTGATGCTGCTGCAGGAAGACGGCAAGCTGTTGATCTCCGACCCGGTCGGCCGCTATCTACCGGCGTTCGAGCGCACGACGGTCGCCCAGCGCCGCGAGGCCGGCGGGTACGACGTGGTGGAATCGCGCGGTCCGGTGACAATACGGCAGCTGCTGACCCATACCTCGGGCGTGAGCTATGGCAACGGCCCGGCGAGCGACCAATGGGAAGAGGCCGGCATCCAGGGGTGGTACTTCGCCGACCGCGACGAGCCGGTCCGTGCGACGATCGACCGGCTGGCCGCTCTCCCCTTCGACACCCACCCCGGCGCGGCCTGGGTCTACGGCTACAACACCGACATCCTGGGCGCGCTGATCGAGGCGGTGAGTGGCATGCCGCTGGACGAGTTCCTCCAGACCAGAATCTTCGACCCTCTCGGGATGGAAGACACCCACTTCTATCTTCCGGACGGGAAACGGGATCGGTTGGCGACCGTATACTCGGCGACCCCTGGTGGCCTGAAGCGAGCGCCCGACCCGGGACACATGGTGGGGCAGGGAGCGTACGTCGATGGGCCACGAACCAGTTTCTCGGGAGGCGCAGGCCTGCTCTCGACCGCTACCGACTACGCTCGCTTCCTGCAGATGATGCTGAACGGCGGCGAACTCGACGGCAGCCGCGTGCTCAGCCGCAAGACGGTCGAGCTGATGACGACCAACCACCTGACGCCCGAGCAGACCTTCCGCGCCGGGCAGGGCTTCGGACTGGGCTTCTCGGTGGTCGAGGACGTCGGGGCCAGAGGACTTCCGGGGTCGGTCGGCGAATACGGTTGGGGCGGCGCCTATCACTCAACCTACTGGGTCGACCCGGCCGAGGAGCTGGTGGTGGTCTATCTCACGCAGCTGATCCCTGCTCGCGGCCTCGACGACCACGGCAAGCTCCGGGCTCTGATCTATCAGGCCATCGAGGACTAGCCACGAGTCAGGGCGCAAAAGGAACCGACATGGCGACCGTCACCGCATCGTTGAAGCAGGGCACCCGGGTGGACATCCGGTCCCGTCAGTTTCTCTGGCGAAGCGACGAACCGCCAGGCGCCGGCGCCGATAGCGGTCCGACGCCCTACGAGTTTCTGCTCGGCAGCCTGGCCGCCTGCACGGCGATGACGCTACGGCTGTATGCGGACCACAAGGAGATTCCGCTGGCTGGGGTCGACGTGGACCTGGAGTTCGATAGGATCCATGCCGACGACTGCGTGGACTGCGACGAGCGCGCGGACGGACTCGTGGAGCGAGTGCGCAGCAATGTCACGATTCGTGGCGACCTGACCGACGCCCAACGGGCCCGTCTCACACAGGTGGCCAAGCGCTGCCCGGTACACAAGAGCCTCGACAACGGTGTCCACATCGTGGACAGCATCGCCTTTCCCGACACCGAAACGGCCAGCGGCAACCCCACCTAGAACGGACCGCTGGGGTTCCTGGCGAGGCGTCCGGATTGCCGGGAGCCAGGCCGGGTACCTGTGACCGACGAAGCAACGCTGCCGGACGGGCGCCTCGCAGGATCCCGCTACCAGGCTTCCATTTCGAACCCGATGTCTCGGCGCTCGGCCGTGGCCTTCAGGTCTGCCCTCGAGGCCGGGTTGCCGCAGGTCAGCAGGACGGTCTTCCCTGCAGGGTGACGCTCACGAAGCGCGTCGACGTTCAGATGCCTGGGCAACACCGGGTGTACCAATCGCTCGAGCGCCAGGTTCGCCGCCACGACCGACACATCGCTCTTGGCCTTGGTCAGCTTCTCTTCTTCGGCGGTCGGCAGGCCGAAAATCAGCCGCACGACGTTGTTTGCCCGGCCCTGACCGATGTGCGGATCGACCTCGGCCTCCTGGGCCGGACGGCTGATGGGGGGTAGATAGAGGAAGTCGAAACGCCCCGCAGCCTCGATCTCCGAAAACAGGCGGTGGAAGGCCAGTTCCCGGACGCTGCGATGCGTCTGCACCAACGTGTAGCGCCGGGTCTCATCGGCCCGCGCCTCGGCGTGCAGCTGCTTGACCATCGAGGCGAAGGGCGCCACGCCGGTGCCCGTGCCAACGAGCAACACGCTCTCTGCGTCGCCGGCCCGGTCGCTCAGCGTGAAGGTGCCGGCGAGCCGATCGACATACTTCACCTCGCACCCGGTCTCGGACCCCATCTTGAAGAGCGCCTCGCTGAGCCGACCAGGCAACCCGTGCAGCCCCTGTTCGAGCGCCACGACGAACTCGAGCCAGCCATGCTCCTGGGTCTCGGCCGGCGACGATGCGACCGAGTACGCGTGCGTGACCGAACCGATCTGCTGCCGACCCCAGGGGTCGAGGTCCGGCTCGTACTGCGGCTTGCCGTCCTGACCGACGCCGACCTTGCGCGTCAGTTTGCAGTCGTCGCGCCGGAGCGCGATGTGCTGGCCTGACCGGTAGGCCGGAAACGGCGCCCCTTCCTCCGGCATGAGTCGAAAGCGCATGAGCGTCTCCGACAACATCTCCTTGTCGACGACGGTGCCAGTTCTTCGGTGAGCCATCCAGCCTCCAACGAGGGTCGAGGGCGCACGATACCGGTTCTCGCCGGACCCCGGCAAGTGACGGGGGGCGCCACGGGCCTGGAACCCTGGCGTCCCGGCACTCATATAGATTGTCTAGGGTCACATGACAGCTGAAGCTTCACGAAACCGAGAGCTACTGCGAGGCACCCTGGATGTGCTGGTGCTGACCGCCGTGAGCCACCACCGGCAACATGGCTTCGGGGTGGCGCGGTGGCTGGAATCCTTCACGAACGAGGAACTGCAGATCCAGGAAGGCTCTCTCTATCCGGCGCTGCATCGGCTGAAGCAAAGGGGTCTGCTCGAGGCTGAGTGGGGCGTCTCGGACAACAACCGGCGGGTGAAGTTCTACCGGATCACGGCAACCGGACGAGCGCGCCTTGCGGCCGAAGTGGAGGGATGGCAGGCGTTTTCGGCCGCCGTGACGAAGGTGCTGGGCACCGCCGCGGTGTCGGAAGCCTAGCCGGACGCCTGGAGCTGGTCGCCCAGCGCGATGGGGCGATGAGCCCACGAGCGCCATGAGTGGTTTGGGGCGAAGCCCCCGGGAAGCCAATGCCCAAGACACCGATGTGGCGACGCTATCTGCGGTTCTGGGGACCAGACCCGAGGGCCGACCTGGATGTCGAGCTGAGTCATCACCTCGACGCGCTCGTCGAGCGACTGGTGTCCCGAGGGATGAGCGTCGCCGCCGCACGCGAGGAAGCGGAGCGGCGATTCGGCAACCGCGACCGGATCGAGGCGGAATGCCTGGCAGTCGACGAGGGCTGGGAGCGACAGAAGCGGTGGGGACGCTGGTTGGACGACTTGCGGCACGACGCGAGGGTGGGCGTGCGCTCGTTGCGTCGCAGCCCGACGTACACCGCGTTCGCCTGCGCCGTACTGCCGCTGGGCATCGGGTCCGCCACGACCGTCTACAGCCTCCTCGACGCGCTGTTGCTTCGACCGTTTCCGTGCCCGGAGCCGGAACGGATCGTGTCGGTCGTCCGACATCAGCCGACCTATGTCGGGCGTATCCACGACCAGCAGACCCTGGCGTTCGTCCGAAACGAAACCCGTACGCTCGGGTCGGTGAGCGCGCTGGGCCTGAGCCCGGGCGTCAACCTGAGCAGCGAGCACGGGACCACCTTCATCCAGAACCTGGAAGTCACAGCCGGCTACTTCGCCGTGCTCGGCGTTCCCCCCGTCCTCGGACGGGCGTTCGACCGTGGCGACGAGCTCAAGCAGAGCACGGTCATTCTGAGCAACGGGCTATGGCAGCGGCCCTTCGACCGCGACCCCCAGATCGTCGGCGCCCCGATCCAGCTCGGTGGGCGCACCCACACGGTGATCGGGGTGGCGGCGCCCGAGCTGTGGACGTTCGAGCCCGCCGACGCCTGGACGACCTTCCGCCCCGACCCCACCGCCGCCGACCGCAACTATCGTCTGATCGGTCGGCTGGCCGACGAGGTGACGCTGGTCCAGGCCTCAGCCGAGATGGAGCGGCTGGGTGCCGAGCTGGCCCGCGTACGCCCAAGCGCGGTTCGGGAGCAGGAGCGGCTGGGTGCCAGATCCCACCAGGCGACGCTTGCGACAGGGATCGTCCCCGTCATGAGTCTGATGGGAGCGACCGTGTTTCTGGTCCTCCTGGTCGTGTGCGCCAACACGGCGGGACTGCAGCTCGCTCGCGCCACGGGACGGACACGCGAGCTGGCGGTGCATGCGGCCCTCGGGTCGACCCGAGGGCGGCTGCTGCGCCAGCTGCTGACCGAGAGCGTCCTGCTTGGGCTGGCCGGGGGGCCGCTCGGCGTTAGTGTGGCCTACCTGGGCTTACCGACGCTCGTTCGACTACGACCGCTCCTGGGGATGTGGAATCCCACGATCGACGTGCGCGTGCTTGCCGCCGCGCTTGTCCTCTCGCTGGCCAGCGGCGTGGCCTTCGGACTCCTACCGGCCTGGCGCAGCAGCCGGACCGCCCCCGGCGCGGCTCTGCGCTCTGGCGACGCGCGGGGCGCCACGAGCGCCCACGCCCCCTGGATGCGTCGTGTGTTGATCGTCGGACAGGTCGCCGTGTGCACCGTGCTGTTGGCCGGCGCGGCGCTGTTCATCAGGACCTTCGTGAACCTCAACGAACGACCGCTCGGGTTCAACCCGGACGGCGTGCTGACCGCGCGCGCCTCGCTCCAGGGTCCACGCTACGCGGACACCGAAGGGGTAACCGCGTTGTTCCGGCGCACGATCGACGAGCTCCGCCGCGTCCCCGGGGTGAACGGGGCCACGGTCGTCAACAACCTCCCGGTGGAACGCGGCCTGAACCTGGCGCTGCGATCGGCCGCCGACAGGCCCACTGACCCGGCCCAGATCGACTGGCGCTATGTCAGTGGCGACTATCTCGACGTCATGGGGATTCCGCTCCGAGCCGTCCGAAATCTGCTATCGTCAAGGGTCGTCCTGACCCCTGATACGCGGGACGGGAAGCAACTGATACCCCAGCGATTGGAGAGCGTGAAATGGCAAGCGAAGGCAAGTGTCCGGTATTGGGCGGGGCTCACAGTCATTCGGCGACCGGCACCACGGCGAATCAGCACTGGTGGCCGAACCAGCTGAATTTACGGGTACTGCACCAGAACTCGTCCCTGTCGGACCCGATGGCCGAGGACTTCAACTACGCCGAGGAGTTCAAGACGGTCGACCTCGAGGCCCTCAAGAAGGACATCGAGGACGTGATGACGACGTCGCAGGACTGGTGGCCGGCTGACTACGGGCACTACGGTCCGCTGTTCATCCGCATGGCGTGGCACAGCGCCGGCACCTACCGTATTCACGACGGACGCGGCGGGGGCGCGTCGGGCACGATCCGGTTCGCGCCGCTCAACAGCTGGCCTGACAACGGGAACCTCGACAAGGCACGCCGCCTGCTCTGGCCGGTCAAGCAGAAGTACGGCCGGAAGCTGTCATGGGCCGACCTGATGATCTTCACGGGCAACTGCGCCCTCGAGTCGATGGGGTTCAAGACGTTCGGGTTCGCCGGAGGCCGAGAGGACGTCTGGGCACCGGAAGAGGACATCTACTGGGGACCGGAAACCGGCTGGCTCGATGACGAGCGCTACACCGGCGACCGCGACCTGGAGAAACCGCTGGGCGCCGTGCAGATGGGTCTCATCTATGTGAACCCGGAAGGACCGAACGGCAACCCCGACCCGCTCGCCGCGGCCCGCGACATCCGCGAGACGTTCAGCCGAATGGCGATGAACGACGAGGAAACCGTCGCGCTGATCGCCGGTGGGCACACCTTCGGCAAGGCGCACGGCGCGGCGCCGGACAGCCACGTGGGGCCGGAGCCGGAAGGCGCCACCATCGAAGAGCAGGGCCTGGGCTGGAAGAACAGCTACGGCTCGGGCAAAGGTGGCGACACCATCACCAGCGGGCTCGAAGGCGCCTGGACAACACAGCCGGCGAAGTGGGACAACAACTTCTTCGACAACCTGTTCGGCTACGAGTGGGAGCTGTTCAAGAGCCCCGCGGGCGCCCAGCAGTGGCGGCCCACCGATGCATCGGCCGCCGGAACGGTACCCGATGCCCACGATTCAGAGAAATCGCACGCGCCGATCATGTTGACCACGGACCTGGCGCTGCGCGAGGACCCGATCTACGGGCCGATCTCGAAGCGCTTCCACGAGAATCCTGAGCAGTTCGCCGAGGCGTTCGCCAAGGCCTGGTACAAGTTGACTCATCGCGACATGGGCCCGCTCTCCAGGTGCGTCGGTGCGCTGGTGCCCACCGAGCCGCAGATCTGGCAGGACCCGGTCCCCGCGGTCGACCATGACGTGATCGACGATGCGGACGTCGCGGAGCTCAAGAGCAAGATCCTGGCGTCTGGCCTCACGGTAGGACAGCTCGTCTCGACGGCATGGGCATCGGCAGCCACCTTCCGCGGCACCGACAAGCGGGGCGGCGCCAACGGCGCCCGGATCCGTCTCGCGCCACAGAAGGACTGGGCGGTCAACAATCCGTCCGATCTCGCCACGGTCCTTGGGACGCTCGAGGGCGTCCAGAGCGCCTTCAACGACGCCCAGAGCAACGGCAAGCGGGTGTCGCTCGCCGACGTGATCGTCCTCGGGGGCGGTGCGGCGATCGAGCAGGCCGCCAAGGCCGCCGGCCAGGATGTGCAGGTGCCATTCAGCCCGGGCCGGACCGACGCCACCGCCGAGCAGACCGACGAAGAGTCGTTCGGCGTGCTCGAGCCAACCACCGATGGGTTCCGGAACTACGTGGGCAACGGCCACCAGCGCTCGGCCTCCGAGCTGCTCGTGGACCGGGCGCACTTCCTGAACTTGACCGCGCCTGAGATGACCGCGCTCGTCGGTGGTCTGCGGGTGCTCGGCGCCAACGCCGGCGGCTCCGAGGTCGGCGTGTTCACCGACCGTCAGGGGCAGCTGACCAACGACTTCTTCGTGAACCTTCTGGACCTGGGAACCACCTGGCAGCCGGGCGCCACGAAGGGCACCTACGAAGGTCGCAACGGTTCGGGTGATGTGAAGTGGACCGGCAGCGAGGTCGATCTGGTATTCGGTTCGAACTCGCAGCTCAGAGCGATCGCGGAGGTCTACGGGTGCGACGATGGACAGGACACGTTCGTCAGCGAGTTCGTCGCCGCCTGGGCCAAGGTCATGAACCTCGACCGGTTCGATCTGGGTTAGATGGGGCTTCGCCCCAAACCCCACGCGCGCCGTGCGCGCCTGGCAGGCTCGGTGCCGAGCAGCCTGCTCGCTCGGTCCGACATCATGCATTCTGAGAGGGCCCTCCTGGTGAGGGCCCTTTCTTTTTTGGCGACGCGGAGTACAACCCGGACATGAGCATCCCTGACTGGGCCAGACGCGGCCGTGCCGGATGGAAGCACACCGGTGCGCGCCGACCCGACTTTGCCATCGAGCCAGCCCCGGGACAGGAGTCGGTGTGGGATTACCCACGCCCTCCTCGATTGGCTTCCGATGTTCGCGAGGTCGTCGTCCGGTGGGACGAGGTCGAGGTCGCGAGAACGACGAAGAGTCTTCGGGTCCTGGAAACCGCCAGCCCGCCCACGTTCTACCTTCCGCCGGACGACGTCCGGACCGACCTCCTGGAACCCGCGACCGGCGGCAGCCGCTGTGAGTGGAAGGGCGAGACCCGCTACTGGTCGCTCGTGTCCGGCGGCCGCCGTGAGGAGTCGGTCGCCTGGTCGTATCCCGAACCTCTACCCGGCTTCGAAGCGCTGAAGGACTTTCTCGGCTTCTACCCGGCTCGACTCGGCTGCACCGTCGACGGCGCCGTGGTGGCGCCGCAACCGGGCCGCTTCTACGGCGGTTGGGTCACCGCCGAACTGGTCGGTCCGTTCAAAGGGGAACCAGGCACCGAGGGGTGGTAGAGGAAACAGCGCTAAGATCGGCCGGAACAGGTTCGCTGCCCAAGGAGGCTCGATATGAAGACGTCTCGACGTGACATGGTGACCGCGGCCGGCGGCGGATTGGCGGCACTGGCCGCGCTCGGCATCACCGAAACCGCGAGCGCTCAGGGACGCGCGGCTACCGAGATCGACGCCGACCTTCTCGCGGCCTTGAAGGACTGCGTCGACAAGATGGCGATCAAGGAGCTGTTCGGCCGCTACGCGCACGCCATCGACACCGGCGACTCGGAAGGCTGGGCCGCGGTCTTCACCGAAGACGGCCAGTACGAGCTCTTCGGCAACACCACCAAGGGGCGCCCCGCGATCGCGGCCGCCATCGCCGGCCGAACCGGGGACCGGCCTCACTCTCAGCACCGGATGGCCAACCACGTCATCAGCATCGATGGCGATACGGCGCACTCGGTCTGCGAGTTCTGCGTGATCGCGGAACGGCAGGGCCGGATCGACACGATCACGGCCGGTTTCTACGAAGACGATCTGAAACGGGTGGATGGGCAGTGGCTCATCGCGCGGCGGCAGATCCAGATCAAGACCGACCCGGCGATCCTCGAGCCGCCCGAAGCCTAGCGGACTGGGTCGGCCAGGTATTCCTGGTCGGTGACCGGGTCGCCCCACTCGGCGCCGCCGCCTTGCACGGCGATCATCAGCAGCCCCTCGTCAGGGGCCGCGCCGTGCCAGTGCATCACACCTCCGGCGGAGTAGACCGGTACGCCAGGGACCAGCTCCTGCAGCGGCCCGCCCCGCTCCTGAAAGCGTCCGCGACCTTCTTCCGGCAGCAGGAGCTGCCCCCACCCGTGGCTGTGCCAGTGGGCGCGCGCGCCCGGCACGAGCCGCACGCGTGCCTTCCCTACTTCCTCGCTGTCGATCCGGGTCGGAGGCGGGCCGGTGAAGAAATCGGCCAGGGGGTTTTGCTGCGCGGTGGCCACGACTTCGAGGCCGATCCAGGCCACCACCACGACAGCAACGACGGCAAGTGTCTTCTCACGCATCAGCTACGCACCAATCACGGTCACGGAACGCTAGTCCATGGACTTGATAATGCCGTACATCATCCCGCCGTAGGGGCCATGGTCCCAAGTTCCAGCGTAGCGCTCGTCGTAGAAGACAACGCGCGCGCCGAATTCCTCACCGAGCCCGGGAATGGCGAAATCGGTGATCGAGACCATCGGCGTGTCGCCGGCCCAGACCATCGGCACCACGACCGGCACCGTGACATCGACGTTCCCGTAGACCACGCGCGCTTCGAAGCGCCAGTTGTCGCCGTCGAGTTTCGTCACCGAGGCGATCTCGTAGAGCTCCGGATTCCCGTCACGGCGCTCTACGCCCTCGAGCGTGAAATGCCCCTCGAGCGCGACGTTCTGCATCCGCTCGGTGAACTCACGCTCGAGATCGGTCAATGAGGCCGGGTCGGCCGCCCGGCCAGATCCGGTCGCCCCCAGCAACCACCCTGTCCCGAGGGCCAGGAGCACCACGACGACACCGCCACCGATCTTGAGCGCACCTTTCATGACGCCCCATGATGACCCAGAAACGAGTCAACTACCTAGGCTTTCGCGCTGCCCCTTTCGCGGGCTGTGACGTTCGGGAAATCGTTGCGTAATGCTCTCCAGACGGCCGCCTGGACCTGCACGCCGCCGGTCCTCAGTCGTCGACAAGGAACCGACGATGCCTAGCGGTCTCTCCTTTGTCGCGCGTCACCCTGTCGCCAGTTTCTTCGCGCTCTCGTATCTGACTGCGTGGGCCGTCTGGATCTCGGCTGGGATCCTGGCTCCAGGCGTGCCAGCGCTGGTCCTGCCGGGGGCATGGGCTCCAACGATCGCGGCCCTCATCGTCACAGCGGCGAACGACGGGAAGCGGGGTGTCCGCGCACTGGCCGGGCGGGTGTTGATCTGGCGGGTCGGCTGGACATGCTACCTGGTGGCGGTGCTCGGCATGGCCTCGGTGGCGGCGCTCGCCGTCGTCCTCCACGTCGCACTGGGAGGCACCTCTCCGGACCTCGAGACATCCGCCGCCCAGTTCGGCATCCCTCCCGAGCTGTCACACCTGTTACTGGCGAGCACCCCACACTCATCTTCATCAGCTCGATCTTCGTGGGCGGACCGATCGCGGAAGAGCTCGGATGGCGCGGGTTCGCCCAACCGCGACTCCAGCAACGCCTCGGGGCTACGCGAGCGGGGCTCGTCATCGGCCTGGCCTGAAGCCTGTGGCATCTGCCGGCGTTCGTCTACTTCCCCAACGCTGTGGCGGGGCTGCCGCTCGTCTACTACGTGCCGCTGGTGTCGGCGCTCGGCGTCGTGTTCGCCTTGATGTTCAACCGAGCCAACGGGAGCGTCTTGTTGTGCATCCTGCTCCATGCCGGGGTCAACTTCGGGGTCGGCGTCTTCGGACCGGACGTCTTCACGAGCGGCGGCGCGGCACTGCCGCTTCTCCTGACGCTCACGGTCGGGTGGGCCATCCTTGAGACACGCAGAAGCGGTAGGTAGAAGGTGCTCCGCATGCCGTGGCTGCCGTATCCTTGGACAGCAGATTGACGCAGCCTCACCCGGATAAGGCCGCGAAGGAGCTCGAAGGATGGATTCACGGACCTCGGCAACACTACGCACGCTCTTGGTCATCGCCGCGCTCATCGCTGGCGTCGGCGCCGCCACGGCACAGCCCACCGGCCCGCTGGAAGCCGCGGTCGACGAGGGCTGGAACCAACCGCAGACCTCCTGGGGTGATCCCGACCTCCAAGGCATCTGGAACAACACGGCCTGGAACGCCACCCCGTTGCAACGCCAGACCCAGGAAGAGCTCGACGAAATCGAACGGCGCCGGGCCGCCCGCGCCCGAAGTGGCAACCGGGGACTGGGCTATGACATCGGCGTCTGGGGTGAAGGCGTCCGTGGGGGACGGTCTCGCCCACCAATCGAGTTGAGCCACATCGTGGTGGACCCGTCGGACGGCCGGATCCCGGCGTTGACCCCTGACGCGCAGGCCCGTCTGGATGCGAGGCGCGAAGCGCGCCGCGGACTGTCGATGGACGAGCCGCGCCCAGGGGCTTGGGTCGAGGACGTCACCGTCTGGATGCGCTGCATCTCACGCGGGCTGCCCGATGCAATGTTCCCCCGGCTCTACAACAACAACTACAACATCATGCAGACGCCAGACCATGTGGTGATCTACTACGAGATGATCCACGACGCGCGCATCATCCCGCTGGACGGGCGACCGGGACTGCCGGACGACATAAGGCAGTGGAACGGCGACGCCAGGGCTCACTGGGATGACGACACGCTGGTGGTCGAGACGACCGGGTTCGTCGGCCAGGAGTTCAATCTGATCCCGCACGGCGGAGGCGCGTCAGGCACCTACAGCGGCGCCAGCGGGGAGCTGCGGCTGACCGAGCGGTTCACCCGGCTCAGCGACGACTTCATCGAGTACGAGTTCACCATCGATGATCCCAGCCTGTACACGCGGCCCTGGAGCGGGGTTATTCCGCTGACGACCATCGGGAGCCCGGACACCATCATCGAATACGCGTGCCACGAGGGGAACTACTCGATCGTGGGGGCGCTCAGCGGGGCGCTGGCGCGAGACCGCGCGGCGTCGCAGGACTGACAGTTGGAACTTCCCGTGGCGTCCGACCGTCGTTGACGATCGACCATGGGATCCGCGCGACCGAGCCAAACACGAAGCTATGTGATTGCCGTGGCGGCGGGCATCGCCGTCTTCTCGTCGACGGCCTGAGCGCAATCGGCCACGGGAGAAGCCGCTCGCCTGCTGGCGTCGGTCGCCAAGAGCGACCAGCTGCCGTCACTCTCGGTCGCCGTCGTGCGAGACGGCGCGCTGGTCTACGCCTCGGCGCTCGGACTCGCTGACGTAGAGAACGACGCCCCCGCGACTACCGACACCGTCTATCGCATCGACTCGGTCAGCAAGGCGCTCACCGCGGTGGCCGCGCTGCAACTCTCGGAGCAAGAGATGCTCGACCTCGAGTGCCGGTACAGCGCTACTGCCCGGCCTTCCCGGACAAGTCTGAGAATCCGAGCGTTGGCCAGTTACTGGCCCACACCGGGGGCATCAGACACTACGACTATCAACGGTTCGACGAGGACTTCCTCATCTTGACAGCCCCGCCCCACGTGTTTAGCATCCGGAGAGCTCGTGAGGCGGGAACGCGAGGAGCAGGGTATCGGTCTCCGACAGTTCGCTCGGCAGACCGGCGGTATGCATTCTTGTAGTGTGCACCTCGATGCTGCGTTTCTTTCAGGCGAGTCAACCAACTCATGGGCATGCAGAGTGAACGGGTCATTCAATCGAAGCTGGGCAGCCGAGAACGGGCAGAGCGGTTCTACCAATCCCATCTCCAAGACCATCTGACTCCCCAGATGCAGGATTTCATACGGCGCCAGTCGATGGTCTTCATAGCTACGGCGGACGCAGAAGGGTCTTGTGACTGCTCGCCCCGGTTCGGCAAGGAAGGACTGGTTCTTGTTATTGACGAACTAACCCTCGCGTACCCGGAATTCCGTGGCAATGGAGTATTCGCGAGCCTTGGCAATATCTCAGAGAATCCCCAAATCGGATTGTTGTTCATCGATTTCTTGGAAACGACAGTTGGCCTCCATGTCAATGGAAGAGCCGCGTGTCGTCCAGCCAGTGAGATACCAACCCAGTGGAAGACCACATATACGGCGAAGATGAAGAGCGCTATTGAGCAGTGGGTCGTGATCGAAGTCGAGGAAGCGTTTATTCACTGCTCCAAGCACGTTCCGAAATTCCAGACTCTCGACAAGAAGATCTGGTGGGGGACCGATGATCCCGTCAAGAAATCATCTGCGTTCTTCGAACATGACGGCTGACATCACCAGGCCTTGGGTTCCCTATCAGCTGCTCGGTTGACGGAAGGCAGTATGTGTCTAATACAGGCCGATCCGTTAGCTATCTGAACCAATGATGACAACCATACGTCCTGACTCGAAACATCGCGTTATTTAGGCCACGAAAGCATTGCCTACAATCACGGCGTCCCGGCGCATTCTGCACTAATACCACCTATACTTTGTGTACAAGTACCTACCAGGTGGAGAGTTCGTATGAAAGGCTACTGGATTAATCACGTTCTCGACATTAAAGATCCCGTCCGGTTCGGATCCTATGTCGAAGCAAGCCAACCGATGTTTCAGGGCAACAACCAATACGGGGCCAAAATCATGCTGCTTGGCCCGGTGGCGGCGACGCTCACGGGAAAGCCCGTGCAGTACGCCGCAATCGTCGAGTTCAACAGTGTCAAGGCCGCCATCGACTTCTGGAACGACCCACAATACGCGGCCACGCGCTCTCTCATGGGGCCCTTGGACGATGAAAGTGCTGTCGTCGACC
>MDTE01178671.1_pt1 | contig 16386 bp, 10 predicted proteins | sample 811231 | NCBI WGS metagenome assembly MDTE01 (sample SAMN05326651, study PRJNA326480) | marine metagenome | isolation source: seawater | place: Indian Ocean: Red Sea | collected 2010
TTACGCGCTGTTTCCTCTGGTATACTGATGCTGATTATTCGGCGGTCTCCCGCACGGTGCTTTGCCATACATTTGGCATTAATTAGTTATTAATAAACTATATGATAACCTGTCAGTAAGTCATTTTATTAAATTCTTTCAACCTTGATTATCTTCTGGGGGTCGTAAGGCCTGTCGCCTGTTTGGGTATCGCAGTTCTCAATCTTGTAGACGTTCTCCATTCCTTCTATTACCTCTCCGAAAACAGCGTGGTTGCCATCAAGCCAAGGAGTTGGTATCGTAGTTAGGAAGAACTGTGAGCCGCCGGTGTTTGGGCCTGCGTTGGCCATCGAGAAAAGGCCGGGACGGTCGTGCCTCTTGGCCAATGCTGCAATCTCACAAGGAATCTTCCAACCCGGGCCTCCGGTTCCAGCTCTGCCATTGTGGGGGTCCCTCGAGTGTGGACATCCACCTTGGATCATGAAGTCCTTGATGACTCGGTGGAAGTGCAGGCCGTCGTAGAATCCATCATCCACCAACCTGAGGAAGTTTCCCGTGGTCTCAGGGCAATCCTCGGTGTAAAGTGCAATTTCTATTGGGCCGGCGCTGGTTGTCATCCTGACTATGGTTGGCATGTGGCTGGCTACAGTAAGTAGTCCAATAGTCTAACCCTATGCCACCATGGAACCTGGCAACACGCCGTCCGGCAGTTCCAGCAGCCTGACCGTGCCGTCCGGGTCCAGTGAACCGAGTACAAGGAACTGGGAGACGAATCCGGTTGGAAGGGTCTTGTCGCCGAGGTTAACTGCCCCCACCACTGTGCGTCCAATCAGTTGCGCTCGCGAGTAGTTAGTAATCTGAGCTGAGCTCCACAACTTGCCGATTACCGGGCCGAAGTCGACATTAATCTTGTACGACGCTTTACGCATCTCAGGGAAGTCCTCGACTTCAAGGATGATTCCAGTTCTGAGGTCCATTTCGAAGTACGCAGCCGCTCCGACATACTCCTTCTTGTCGAGTTTTTCAGGGTGATACGGTTCGCTCGAATCGATGACGTGCTCGCTCATTCACTCACCCGTGACATCAGACCTCACGATTAGCGGCCTCAGTTCGACCCCTGCCTCAGAGAAGGCCTGAGCCCCTCCCTCCTCGCGATCTAGAATGGTGATGCAGGCGGCTACATCGCAACCCATATCACTGAGTATTGCCGCCGCTTTGAGAGCCGATCCTCCCGTAGTCGTAACGTCCTCGAGAAGAACAACCCTGTCTCCCTCAGAAAGACTCGAGCCTTCTATCCCAGGAGGGTTGCCGGTCTTCCTGCCGCCGCGTCCCTTCGGCTCCTTACGAACCATGAAGCCACGTAGCTTCGAGCCTTTTCCGGCCTTGGCGATGGCTATTCCAGTTAGTGGAATAGCGCCCAGTTCGAGACCACCTACAGCATCGACTCCTCCAATCTTTTCAACCTCGTGATGTATCAGTACACCGAGTAGGTGGGCGCAGTCTGGATCCATCATCACTGGCTTCATATCAAAGAAATGTGGGCTGGTTCGGCCGCTAGTCAAAGTGAATGGGTCATCGGGTGAATGTAGGTAGGCGAGTTCACGGACACGCTCGACTAGCCGTGCCCTCGCCTCGTCAGCACCGGTAGTGGCCATCGGCTTCACCGGCCCGGCAGGGGTCGGATGAAGGTTCGCCCTCAGAGAATGATTCTGCGGGCGCATTGCAGTGAATGTTCTTGGACGGCCAACTCCGGTGTGAGGATGCTCCGCAGCGGAGCGTGTAGTGATTAGGATGGAGAAGAAGCAGCTCGCAGTCTATGATCAGGATCGCCTAGATAGTGAGCGGGATGCTTACCAGAAGCGATTGGACTCTCAAGCGGATGAGGTTTACCAGTTGGCTGAGCGGGCCAAGGCTCTAGGGCTAGACTTCTCTGACGAAGTTGAGATTCCTCGCACTAGGGATCTGGCTAGTAGAACTGAGAAGTTACTCGAGGAGTACTTAGATGGGATGAAAATACAAGATGACTTGCGTAGTCTGTTGCAGACGCACGACAGAGAGACTGCTGCCATCGAGATTGCCTTGGATGTATCGAAGAGGATGCATGCAAGAAAGGGTGATGTGACAGAAGCAATCAATTCCGGCCTCAGGGTTGGCCTGGCTGTTCTAACTGAAGCCGTTCTAGTGGCTCCGCTGGAGGGGATCGGTGGTGTCAGGATAATGAACAACGCGGACGGTTCTGAGTTCCTGTCCATCGATTTCGCAGGGCCTATTAGGGCTGCAGGCGGAACGGGGCAGGCTCTGAGTGTTCTAATTGGTGACATGCTTCGACGCGAACTGGGAGTTGGAAGATATGTCCCTACGACGCCTGAAGTTGAGAGAGTAAAGGAGGAATTTGGACTCTATCGTGTTGGTCTACAATACAAACCACCGCCAGAAGAGATAGATGAAATTGTCAGGGCTTGCCCTGTGATGATTAATGGTGAGGAAACTGAACGACAAGAATGCGCTGGATACAAGGAAGTTCGAAATATCGTGAACTCTAACAATGCCCCTAGAACTAGGATTAGAGGAGGAGTTCTACTTGTCATTGGCGAAGGCCTCTGTTTGAAGGCTCCCAAGATTCAGAAGCATACTGAAAGATTAGAAATTCCTGGTTGGGAGTTCATCTCAAAGTTCACGTCAAAGGGTTTGGATGAATGGAAAGAAAAAAAGAAAGACAGTGGTGATTGGAAGGATTTCCTCGGCAGAGCAATTCCAATGAATGGCAAATACATGGAGGATGTAATTGCAGGTAGGCCTGTTTTTGGGGAACCGGGTGAGCCTGGTTCATTTCGACTGAGATACGGAAGAAGTCGTGCTACTGGACTTGCTGCCGCAGGATTCAATCCAGTATCTATGGAAGCTCATGGAGGATTCATCTCCGTAGGGACTCAACTGAAGACAGAGCGCCCCGGTAAGGCCTGCGCGGCCACTCCGTGTATCGATTTGGATGGGCCAACTGTATTGTTGCAAGACGGTTCCTACCGAAGAATTTCGACTGTCGAAGAGTGGAGATCATGCTCTAACTATGTGATTTCTATTTGGGACTCTGGAGAGATGTTATCCGGCTTCGGTGAATTCCTTGAAAACAACAAGAAACTGGTTCCCTCGGGATACAACAGAGATTGGTGGGCAGCTGACCTAGCAGATGCACTGGACCATCCTGACAAGGTAGAGGCATTTGCTACGATGTTGGGTTTCAACAGAAGTTCCCTTCCTCCCGGGATTCCATTCAACGGAGCTATTGAGCGCGGAGGAGAGAGTAATCTTGAGCGTAGCCTAAGGAAGCGAGACTGGCAACTATTTCTACGTGACATGGAGTTGACTTGGGAGCAAGTCTGTCACGCAATTAGAGAGTACGGTGCTGCTGTCCCTCCGCCTTGGAACTTCTGGTGGTCCGATCTACCTATGTCCTTCGCACCAAAACTAATCGAGGCTTTATGCCAATCTGAAATCAATGGAGGAAGTTTGAGAATGCTTGGTGCAGCAGCCGACTGGTCTCCTGATTCTCACATCAAGGACATCGGGCTTCCTTCACCTTCTACAGGAGAATGGCCGACTTGGACCAAGGTGTATGACCACGGAGTGGTCAAGTCATCCCTGATGACTCTAGGTGTGGAACACCATCACGAGGGAGATGATATCGTCATCGCATCCGCTTGGGAAGGTCTGCTAGAAGGTCTTGGGCTAGAGTTTGCAAGTGGGGCTGTACGTGTAGCAGTAGAAGCTGGTCCTCACATCAGCGATAGAGTTTCCAGAATAAGAGATGCAACCGAGACCATTGCCAAAGAGAAAGAGAGGATGGAGGATATCGAAGCTGTCCGGGCCGTAGAGAGAATGCGAGCAGAAACTGCAGCCCGGCAGAAGGGATTAGGGATTTCAGAGACCGATACCGAAGGGAAGGTTGCGGCTGATGCTATCGAGGACCCTGGTCCTGACAATCCAAATCTGCTCAAAGCTGCTTATGCTTTACTCGATGACCATGAGGTCGAGCGTTCGCTGTGGCTGGTTCGAAGGTTGTCAAACCTGAGATGGGAGGACTCTGTTCCGTGCCGGGTTGGATCTAGGATGGGTCGGCCTGAAAAAGCCGGTGTCCGGGAGATGAAACCGATGGTACATGCTCTGTATCCGATAGGTGAGAGTGGTGGCCCTCAGCGACTTCTCGGCCAAGCAGCAGCTAAGGTTTCGGTTCGGGTTGAGATGGGTCCTCGAGTGTGTGACAAGTGCGGAAAAGATTCACCGCACTTGAGGTGTCATCACAGACTCTCCGAGGAGGTCGAGGAATGTGGCGGCAGGACGAGTATCAGGAAGCGAAGAGGCGATCAAAAAAGAAGGAGGATGGGGCAGAGGACCAGTGTTCCTCTGGGTAAAATTGTGGAGACCAAGAGAAGGGCCTTGGGGCTCAACAGGATACCTGATAGAATCAAGGCGGTCAAGGGTTTAATCTCAGTTGGTCAGACGCCTGAACCTATCGAAAAAGGTATACTGCGAGCTAGGCACGGTGTATCTGTATTCCGTGATGGAACATCTCGCTACGACATGAGCGATGTTCCACTGACTCATTTCAAACCCGGTGAGATTGGCACACCATGGGAGCGTTTGGTCGATCTCGGATACTCACACGATGTATTCGGAGAGATTCTTCAATCTGATGAGCAGATTCTAGAGTTACTGCCTCAGGACTTCATCGCATCTAGGTCGGCTAGACAGCATCTTCTGTCTACTTGTCAATTCGTTGATGATTTACTAATTAGATTCTACAAGATAGAACCGTTCTATCTAGCCACAGAAGAATTGGATTTGGTAGGGCACTTGGGTATTGGACTGGCCCCTCACACCTCCGGAGGTGTGCTGTGCAGAATAATCGGCTGGACAGATGCATCGGCTGGATATGCCCACCCACTATTCCATGCCGCCAAGAGGAGAAATTGTGACGGAGATGAGGACAGTCTGATGATGTTGTTAGATGGTTTGCTAAACTTCTCCAAGTCGATACTGCCCTCGGGCAGAGGCGGCAGAATGGATGCTCCTCTAGTACTCAGCACTAGAATAGATGCTAGTGAAATCGACAAGGAGGCTCTCAATGTAGACTGTGGATGGTCGTACAGCAAGGCATTCTATGAGGGTACGAAGTCTCAGCCTCACCCTTCTGAATTGGAGGACATAGTTGACTTAGTTGATGACAGAGTTGGTACGGTTGGCGAAATCCGAGGCTATGGGTGGACACATGACTCAGGAGATTTGGATTCGGGTCCGGTAAATTCCTCCTACAAGACACTCGAGACAATGGAGGACAAGATGTTAGCGCAATTGGCGATTGGCCGGAGGTTGCGGTCAGTGAGTGCAGCTAGAGTAGCCTCGCAGGTCATCGAATCTCACTTCCTACCTGACCTACGTGGTAACCTAATGGCTTTCACTAGACAGAAGGTTCGATGTGTGAAGTGCGCTCACTCGTATCGCAGGATGCCTCTAGCAGGAAAATGCATCCAGACTACTAGCAGCACAGGCATAGGACTTGGTGCATCACAAGAGGGTGGCACGCTGTGTGGAGGGAATGTGGTACTGACTGTCTCAGAAGGAGCTGTTAGAAAGTACATCAAAATCACGAGCGAGGTAATGGAGAAATATGGGGTTGATGACTACACGAAACAGAGAGTCGCTTGGATGAATGACAGTGTTGATTCTTTATTCAATGACGACAAAGTGACTGTTATGACCCTTGAGGACTTCATCTAGAATCCAATTTCAAGGATTTTCAATACTTCACTCATCCACTTTAGCTTCTCTAGCTTGGCCTTCTCATCGGTGATACCTGACCAACGCCCAACAACATCAGTACGAGTTCCAAGCATGCAAATTGAATCAGCTGGCACACCTATAGAGCGAACGATGCATGCGGCTCTGTCCCCGTCAGTGAAACCACCGGGATTGCTCATCCCCTCAATGGATGAGTCGGTTTGATGGGTTAGGATTAGTGGAGGTGGGGTAGCGACTCCCGAAGCGTGATCCAATAGTGCTGTCCAATCTAGGCGGTTGTCCCCATGGGCGTGCAGAAAAATCGGCTTACTACGCTCCGCCGCCTCGTAAGTTCCCTCGCCTCCGTCAGCATCGCTGACAACGCAGATTAGCCTTGACCAGGCCCTCTCTGCTGTGGAGGCGGGGAGCATAGAAAAGACTCCAACGGCCCCGTCTGCGGCCACCAGCAAAGATGGTCTCTGCAGTATGGCCTCGACCTCTTCTGGCTCAACTGCTGCCCCTAGAATTGCGACTTCGGTCTCGCGCAGGACCAGTCTTCGATATACCGTAGCAACACTGGCTGCACGCTGGGCCCGTTCCCACGACTTGATGTCGTAGGATTCAACTTGTTCAAGTAGGTCTTTTGCACTGTAAAGGTCTTCGTCTGAATCCCAGCCGAAGTGCTCTCGCACATCAGATTGAATGACAACTAACCTAGGGTCTACTGGATGCAGCTCGGTCGGCTTGTCCATACACTATTCTCCAGTAGAAGGACATGGTGAGTGTTGAATAACCCTCGCGAGTATCTGCTTTCATGCCCATGCCTCTCGCACTCCCTGTCATCGAGGACGAGATGCTACTGGCTCGCTATCCATTCCTGCCTCAGGGTAGAGATCATATGCGGAAGGTCCTCGAGAACAATGGCGTCACAATCGAGGACCTGATTGAAGCCCCCTGGCTAGAGGATGTTAGGACTCGAGGCAGGCTCAGACTCCTTGACAGTGTGATTCACAAGGACGGTGCCGATACAGCCACCGTTGTCGATCTTTCCACCGAGATAGGCAGGATGACCGAGGTAATGTCATTCCTGCATGCAATGCTCGTTGTCTGTGCTTCATTCAACGAGAGGTTGCTCGCTCGCTGGGTCGAGGGTGAGTCTAGTCGGGCTGACGGTCTTTTCGGCATGGACTCAAGTAATTTCGAGTTGCTAGCCTCGTCCTATCTCTCCGGTATCAGAAACGAGCCCCAGCAAGGCAACGAAGACACAGTCTATTGGGTCCCGATGGTGGATTTTATCGAGCTTTGCCCAAGAATTTCTGGAACTTACTGGCATCTTCCGAACCGCCCGGTTAAGGGCGGTTGGGTACGCATGGATCCTGCCGTGGGAGAGAACAGTAGACAACGTACTGCGAGGCTTTTGAAGGAGCGAGTAAGGGAGAACCTGACCGGTGTCTGTCTTGATAGGATGAGCAGGATGAGTGAAGAGTTCGCCGCTCAGTTCTCAGACCCCGTAGAGAGAATAACATCTCTGCTCTCAGAGCGCGTAGAAGCAGAGATGCCGATGTCAGCTGCGGTCAGAGATGACTGGCCACCGTGCTTCGAGTCAGCTGTCTCAGAACTTAATCAGGGAGTCAATGTGAATCATGTCGGTAGAGTCTTTCTCGCTGCCTTCTCGAAATCGATAGGACTCAGTCAGGAACAGACTTGTTCCTTCTTCGCCAACGCTCCTGACTACAACGCAGAGACCACAGGTTACCAAGTAAACCAGATTTACGAGCGTGAGTATACCCCCCATGGTTGTTCGGCTCTCAAGACTTCGGCTCGCTGCCCGGTTCAGCCCGGAGATGACAGGTTGTGTGACCAAGAGTGGATGACCCACCCGCTGAAGTACCTTCGAGCGAAGCAGAGAAGTCGTTTCCGTGAGGGTTCGCAAGAAAGTAAGGAGTCTGAAGTCGCAGAGAGCGAGGCGGATACGGCCAATTCTTGATATGGGCATCGCCCTATCGCCGTTCAAATCGGATGAGTAGCCTATGGTGAGAACTCTCGTAATGACTGTAGATAGGGACAACGACCTAGGAGTCAAGGCAGGCATCAGAGGGCCCGTAGTCGGTCGCAAGGCCACCCTGTCTGCTGCACTAAGGCTGGGTATAGCAGACCCAGAGGAATCGGACACCAATGCCATCCTAGGAGCCCTGCACCACCACGATAGATTAGTTGAGGGGGCGCAGGGGAACGATGAGGTAGAAATCGCCCTGTTGACGGGGGATGTAAGAGTGGGTCCACGCAGTGACCGTGCCATCGCAATGCAACTGGACGAGGTGATTCAAGAGTTCCAGCCCGACTCAGCGGTTCTAGTCACAGACGGAGCGGATGATGAGGCTTCGCTTCCCATCATAACATCGAGAGTCAGAGTCGATCATGTAGAGAAGGTGATTGTGAGGCAATCCAAGGGTATCGAGAGCACATACTATTACATCGCCAAGGCTGTTGATGACCCTCGCTGGAGGGCTCGTCTCCTAGTCCCAGTAGCAGTATTCCTGATGATTTTCGGCTTGGGTCTTATTCTACCCAATGGAGCAGCTCTAATCGGAGCCATGCCCCTCGTGGTCGGGATTTGGCTTCTAGCCAAGGGCCTAGGTTGGGAGAGGCAGTTTGATCGTCTGATGATTGACATGCGAGAGAGTGCCACGGGAGGCATCTGGTCCTCCTTGTTATGGGGTCTGTCCATTGTCTCAGTTCTGCTGTCGGTGCTGACAGCATATCAGGTGTTCTCGTCTAGCAGCTCAGAGATTGCCGACTATGTCGCCGGCTTTGGTTCGGACTTCGATGTCGATGCTGTCAATCGGGATATCGCCGTATGGGCGATTGCAATCAATGAGGCCCTCACTTGGATAGTCGTCGCAGCGTTCTCGTTCATGCTCTCTCTCGGTGTGCTGCGTTGGAAGGAGGGTTCGTTCACCGGGCGAAGCGTCCTGCTCTTGGGTCTAGGCGCGGTCGTATACACCTTCGCCAAGGCCGCTTTGGTTGTCATTCTAGTGGAGATGGGTGGTTCCGATTTTAGCCTCGACTACCAGAGCGTTAGCGACACTTGGGGGATGCCTGTATTCACCATCATCCTGTACTACCTGCTGAGAACTGCCGTAATGTCGGTTACAGAGGAGGAGGGTTTGTCCGGTGAGGAGAGGTTCTGGGGAGTCTGATTAAGCCTCGAACGTTGATTCCATCATACACGCCGGGCATGTTACATTGATTGGTCTGATGTTGGGAATTGCTAGGGCTGCCTTGCAATGAGGGCATGAAATCGCCTGTGTGGCATCCTTCTGTCGATCCAATCCAGCATGACTAGGATCATACCTAAAACGATACTTATGTGCATCATCGAGGAACTCCGGTCCGCCGTCCTTTTCATTCTTAGGGCGGCTGAATATCGACTTCTTCTTGGGTGCCTCGGGGGTTGGTTCTTCGGTCGTAGGAATATGCTGATTGAATCCCTCTCCTTGGAATGCGTCGACTTCTGCCTGAATCTCCTCTACACTCATTCCTAGTTCTCTAGATGCCTTGTCAATGGCCAAACTCCTCTCATATTCAGAGAGTCCGACGAAGTGCTGCAGAATGACTGCTGGAATCTTGGACATATTTCTAACTCGTCGCAGCGCAGTCGTCCCTTTTAATGACGCCATCCTTAGTTCACAAAGTAATCTAGCGTGAGTTCTCGAGGAAGCCACCGACAATCTCACTTTCGGCTTTTACCAATTGTTCTGCTACTGTCGACTTAGATAGGCCCAACTTGGAGGCCAATCCTCTGATGGAGATCTTCTTCGGAACTTCGTACCAGCCGTTTCTGTGAGCCACTTTGATTATCCTGTGCTGTTGTAGGGTCGGACCCTTCTGAATGAGGCCTTCCGAAGACTTCGCTGAGGTGATTCTCTCCACCGGAACTGCTTCACGAATCGCCCTCAGGAAATTTACCATGGAAGACTGTCTACCTGCAACTTGGATGATTAGGCCGCTTGAAGTTAGGTTGGTTCCAGCTAGCAGGGTGAGGTCTCTGGACTGGAAGAAGCGGCCGACCAATTCCTGATCGAATTCAAGTGAGACCAAGTGATGAGTCAGATACTCTGTGGTCCACTCCTCCAGTATCTCGACTACCGTGACCCCTCCAACCTTAAACCCGGGAGGAGGACAGTTGCCGTCCGTTGTTATGCATTCAAACATCACACGTAGTCGACCATCGATCTGGTCGAGTACCCCGCGATAGTCCCAACTGACTGCCAACAAGGCGGCTTGCACCCTCTGATCGTGCTCGATTGATGGGATGGAGCACTCGACCCTGACCGCCCTCATCTCAATCCTCCTAGCCGCGAGGTATCATTTGAGGTTAAGAAAATGATTCATGCCTGTTCGGTGTGATTCAATTCCTGCGCCTTCTTGCTCTCTCCTCGTTATCCACTATGGCCTGAGCTACTTCAGGAGAGTACCCCAAATCAGAGAGATCCCTGACCTGTTTCTGGGAATCTTCGACTGTGTTCAAGGTGTCGGCGGTGTCGTGCATGGTCTGCTCAACTGACCAAGTCTGGTCCTCCATGTGGATGCGTGAGCGGTTGGTGCGAGCAGAGATTACCATACCGGAGAGCAGTAGTACTACCACGCTCGCAGCCATCAGCGTCATGAACGCGTTGCTTCTTAGAGTGTAGAGTAGTTTGCCTGTAACTCGGTCGTCTTCGAGTGAGTCCATACAACCGTCTCCGTCAATGTCAGAGCCGGATGAAGAGTCCCAGTTGCTGAGACCCAATGGACAACTGTCGGAAGTGTCAGGGACTCCGTCACCATCATCGTCCCAATCCTCAGTCGCGTCATCACATCCATCTCTGTCGAAGTCGGAGGTCATTCTTAGAGTCAAAGGACATGCATCGTACTCGTCGAACACACCGTCTCCGTCGTCGTCGAAGTCTTCTGAGTCGATACACCCGTCTGAGTCGTAATCATCCTCGAGCGACGAAACCCATGTCGAGGTAGGATTGCCCTCACAGTTGTCGTAAATTGATTCAATTCCATCGTTGTCGAGGTCGTTGTCCTCGGTGTTGTCGTCGCAGCCGTCTCCATCATTGTCCATATGAGATTCAGCAATGGCCGAGCTCCTGACGCAGGAGTCTTCCCAGTCAAAGTAGCCGTCATCATCGTCATCAAGATCTTCATACTCATCATGGCAGCCGTCTGAGTCCCAGTCGTTGAGAGGGGTCGAGACCCAACCGAGCATTCCAGTCGGGCAGTTGTCATCAGCATCCAAGACCTCGTCATTGTCCCTGTCATAGTCCTCGGAATAATCGTGGCAGCCGTCTGCATCATAATCGCTGGCTGGTTCGGAGAACCATACTGTCATACCGGTCGGGCACAAGTCGTCGAGATCTGGAATCTGGTCGTTATCATCATCGGGATCTTCGAGATCATGGCAGCCATCTCCGTCGTGGTCGAATAGCAGGCTATTCCACCAAGACATTCCGGATGGGCAATTGTCGTCCACATCGAGATAGGGGTCGTTGTCGTCATTGTCGTCCTCGTCAGCGTCTCGACAACCGTCGCCGTCGTTGTCATCTGATAGCTCTGACCAGTACTGAGCCCCATTCGGGCACAGGTCGAGGTGGTTCTCAACTCCATCGCCGTCGTTGTCGGGGTCTTCGTGCACATCGTCACAGCCGTCTGCATCTAAATCGATGTGTTCTCCCATGTAACCTGAAGGGCAGGAATCGTCGACGTCTAGATAGTCGTCGTTGTCATCGTTGAGGTCCTCAGTGGAGTCACGGCAGCCATCGCCGTCGTGGTCAGTGTCCACATCAGAGTTCCAGCCCGACTCGCCGAACTGGCAGTCGTCGTCGTGGTCGGGAACTCCGTCCCCATCATCATCATCCCAGTCGCCTTGGTTGACTAGTTCGACTAAGAATGTCTTACTGGCGGTAGCCTCGTCCTTACTGGATGAGGTCACAAAGACGGTGAGTTCGAAACTTTGGTCCTCGTTCACATGTTGGAGGCTGGGAGATCGGATGAACAAATCTAGGTCTGCTGACGAACCCTCGACGAGTGTGGTCGTGCCTTGGAAGGAGTTTGAGAACCCTACTTCGACCTGCCAATGTTCTGGCGCCTCGGATGCATCAGCGACAACGATGTCAATGCCTCCAGGGATCTTGATTCCTCTTAGCAACATGCCGACATCCATGGACTGGCCTGGCTGAAGAGTGATCTCGTCATCCATGCCCGGGTCAAGTTCGATTGCCATGTTGTAGACGTTCTCGGACCACATACAGACATCCCACTTGTCCTCGGAGGTGGTGTCCTCCGAGCAGTCTGGGGTCGTCCAGATGATGTCGCGATTGGGCCAGTCAAAGTTGACGATTGGTTGTGAGCTGGTGTCCAGTCCGGAACCGAACACGCCCATCAGATTGTCATTGCTGGTGGTGATCACACGGGTGTTGATGATTCCGTATGCCTGATCCAATGTTCTGCCTAGTGGCATCTCTCCATCAACCAACTGCGGTGAGAGTATCCTAGTCCACCTCAACTCGACCCTACTGTTCTGGTCCTCGGTATTCGGTGTGGACTCGAACCATGTGATGTGGATTGAGTCGTCGTTGTCGAAGTCGACTCTCGGGTTTGAGCCCCAAGTCATGTCAGAACCTAGAACGGCGGAATCTGAAACCACGGCGACCTCGTTCATATCGAGGCCGTTGGCCTCACCATCAAGCACCCCTGCTCGATTAAGGTCGATTTGCATGTAGTGCAACTGGGAGGGGCCGACCTTGCTAGGAATCACCGAGCGGCCGTCGACCCAAACGACGTGGATGTTGCCGTCCTCATCGACATTGACGTCGGGGCTTGAACTCCAGCCGTGTCCGTTGGTGAGTCTGGTATCATTTACCAGTACGAAGTGGCCGATAGTGCCCCATCCGCCGCCTTCCTGCCAGACATAGTCCAGCGACGGGCCGATGTCCTCGACATACTGCCCGGTCACGGGGTCAATCGATGTGGCTGGGTCACCTGGTTGCCAGGTTGAACGTGGGTTGTTCAGTAGTGAATATGGATTGAGTACGGTTAGGAAAGTCTCGGTGGAGCCGGTTGCGGTAGTCAGGGCGATTATTGACTGCACCAGCGCCTGCATCTCTTCTGTGTAGTTAGCGAGAGGGATTGTTACGTCGTCTATCCATGCTGCATCGCTGCCTGAACTGACACTGCCATCCTTCACGTAGGTCCACTTCAGAGTGTGCTGACCCAAAGATATCGGAGTCGAGAAATTTCCGCTCTGGGTGCCGGACCACTGCGCTAGTTGAACCCCATCTATGGAGAAGGTTAGGAAGTCAAAGTTGGCCTCAGAAGAGACATTGTAGGCGAAACCGAGTGTTCCGTCCGACATGACTCCAGTGAATTCTAGGCTGGTGCTTTCTCCATCAGAAATGTCGCCAGATCTCGCGGAGTAGGTGCCCGAAATCGGAGTCGAGGGTGGATTCGTAGCTGAGACATAGGAATAGTCGGCGGACACCGATGTCCCGCCGTCTCCGTAGGTGTCGTTCAGATAGATCGTGTAGTTGCCAGCTCCGGTTAAGCTCACCAGCACTCCGTTGTAGTAGTTGTAGACTGAGCTACTATTGAAGGAGGCCACCGTGCCATCGGGAAGAACGACGTCCATACTGAACTCAGATGCCCAACCGTCCACGGTCACAGTCAGGTCGACGGTTTCTCCGGCTGGGTGAGTGTAGTTGCAGGACAGAGAGTAAAACGATGGGTTGCCGGCTGGACCGCCGATGTCGCATAGATTTGCTTGTGAGTATACAATGCCGTTGTTGGCCGCTTCTACATGCCAAGTGTTGTTGGTGTTGCCCGATACTCCCCATCCGTTGCTCAGATAACCTGACTCGAAGTCGCCCTCGAAGTTAGCCATGTTGTCAGTTGGATAGAGGAACATGTCGCCTCCGGCGTCTGTGGTGTTGACAGTGGAGTCGTCGCAGGTCCTTTCCTGAATGCCTGTGGTGTTGCCTCCACACTGCACGAGATCCATCATGTGCGAGCGTACGTGAGTATCATTGCCCCAGATTGTGTTTGGACCGTAGGACAGAGTACCAGCTATCGCTATTGGTATGATTCCAGCACTGACACATGCGTCGTGGGCTTCGCTGATGCTCTGATAGTCATCCGCCTCCTGAGCCTGAGCGCCGTTGCCCGAGCCGCCATATGGCCCCTCATCGGAGACCGGTATGATTAGTTTGGTAGCGTTGGGGTTCCACTGGTGGTCAGCAGCAGTTGCGGGGTCGCCCGGAGTCATGCCAGAATTGTCACGCCATGATAGGCACGCCCAAGTCGAGCCTGGGCCCCACATCTCGCTGTAGTAGCCCCAGTCTGAGGGGATAGTCAGCGAGGAATTGTTGTACATCACCGCACCCAAAGAGCGGATTCCACCAGTAGTGTCGGAGGCATTCAGTCCAAGATATGTCGATCTCGGCCCTTCGGAACCGCTGCCGCCTGCGATGTAGCCATCCTCACAGTTCTTGTGAGTGGCAGCGTGCGACATCGTTCCGCTCAGTGCGTAAAGCGTCTCTAGCACAGTGATGCTGGCGGCCTCGAGCATCGGCTTGACGCCTTGGAAGTACTCGCCACTGGTCATGTTGCCGCCGTAGAAAACTGCGCACATATCCTCCCACTCAGTAGTCATCGAGCCAGAGGTGTCGAGCAGGCCGACGTACTCGACAAGGCTTCCACGGGTGTCTTCCCAGACCACGATTACCGTATTGTTTGCCCCCATAGATACGGCTGGATTGCCCTTGAATCCAAGAGCGGGTGTGATAATTGAGTTGTTGATTTGGACGTCGAAGTTGCCCGACGAGTCGTAGGTCAGCATGGTGTAGTAGATGAGGGGGGTGCCGAAGTACAGTCCCTGAGGGTCGTATGTGTCGACCCAGACGACGTGCGCGCCGTCGTAGGAGTCGATTGCGATGTCGGGGTCGTTGCGGACCCCTGTACCGTCGGCTACAGTGTAAGACGCCAGGGTCATGTTGGTAGTATCTCCCGCGTCTCCGTCTCGGTCGTCTAGAGACGGATCAAGTAACACATACAGAATCTCGATGTCGGTGATTGCCCAGACGATGTGGGCACGTCTGTTAGAGTCAACAACGAGGGATGGGCTGGAGACGGCGGTTGAGTTATTGGCGCCAACCAAGGTGTTGGAGATTAGTACCGTATCGACACCGCTTGTTGATATGAGCGCGTATTGCAGCATCGGTTGGGAGCCATTCTCCACCCATACCAGATGTACTCTGCTGAGGTCATCCATCACGCCAGTGATTTCAATTGGGTTCGACGTATTCAGATTTGACATGATGGTCTGTGTAGCGCTGTCGTTGAGAGTGTTATTTGCTGTCTCATGACGAGTCTCGTACGGTTCGAGGAACGAGGATTTGGTTGACAAAGAAGGGGCGAACAGAGATGCTACCATTATTGCAGTCAGGAACAACGTTAGTTGCTTCTTCCGGGTGTAACGAATCATATCATTCCTAATTTGGGGGCTGTATCTGTCTTGGGCGGGCTGTCGAACCATGCTCCGGCAGAGACCAGTGAGCGGATAGTAGGTCCACCGGACATGTCCGAAAGATAGGGTAATTGGAAGACTTCTCAAGAATTGGGCTCAGTCGTTCTTCAACCCCTCAATCCGTTCTTCATGAATTCTCTCCCAGGGAAAGTGACCATCGTCAGTAGGACTGCGGCCGAAGTGGCCGCCAGAAGATGTTTCACGGTAGATTGGTCTCTTTAGGTCAAGATCTCGAATCATCGCGGCTGGCCTCCAGTCGAATGTACTTTGGATTCTTCTAGAGAGTTCTATGTCAGAGATAATGCCCGTTCCGAAGGTGTTGACAAGTAATCCAATCGGTCGGGCTACTCCGATTGCATAGGAGACTTGGACCTCACAGCGGTCAGCTAGTCCTGCAGCTACAACATGCTTGGCTGCCCATCTAGCATGATATGCCGCGGTGCGGTCAACTTTCGAGGGGTCCTTGCCACTGAATGCTCCTCCTCCATGCATACCTCCCCCATATGTGTCGACGATGATTTTGCGTCCGGTCAGACCGGCATCAGAGTAGGGGCCTCCTGGATCTGGGAAAGAGCCAGTTCCATTGACGATTAGATTTGTAGGGTCAAATCCCTCAAGCCAGCGTTCGGGTATTGCATGCTTGACAACATGCTCCCAAACCGTGTCACGAATGAATTCCCTCTGGGCTTCGCCATCAAGAGAGAATCCTCCTGTATCCTTGGCGTGCTGCACAGCGATAACGATAGTATCAACGGATTCTGGGTAGCATCCATCTTCTATTCGCTTGCTATCCAGCCGTACTGAGACCTGGCTCTTTCCATCGGGTCGCATCCATGGAATCTCGCCTGAGTCCTGAATCATATCCAGCCTGCGAGTAAGTCTCTGAGATAGTGCGGCTGCTATTGGGAAGTAGCGTCCCCTGAGCTCGTCGGTGTCCTCTGTCTCGTTGCACGCGAACCCGAACATAATGCCCTGATCTCCGGCTCCTTGTGAATCTAAGTCGCCATCAATGCCCTGACTGATGTACTGCGATTGGGTTGTGATGAAAGTGTGAACCTCACAAA
>MDTE01147617.1_pt1 | contig 16385 bp, 13 predicted proteins | sample 811231 | NCBI WGS metagenome assembly MDTE01 (sample SAMN05326651, study PRJNA326480) | marine metagenome | isolation source: seawater | place: Indian Ocean: Red Sea | collected 2010
CAATATTTAAATCATCCAAAATGTCCGTTAAATTTTTTAAGAATGGTAGGCTTGGATCCTCTGCCAATGAGTCCATTTGAGAAAGGGCCAAATTTTCTTGAAAAAGGGTAAAAACTCTATCCAGTTGACTCGCTAGTATTTGAGCGCTTATCAAATTCTCGTTTAATTCAGCTTGTTCATCTTCAAGTACTGATATTTGTATTGGTTTATCACTAATAACAAAAATAGTCGCAATCCAGTATGAGCTGGATAATATTACAATCGCCATAAAAAGGATAATATTTCTTTTTTCATACATAATTATACTCTAGGAAAATTCCTTAATCGCCTTCACTTTAATTGAAGCCTCAAATTCAAAACGAATTATTTCTTGACCTCTTATGCTTATTCTTCCGTAGTCTTCAAGCTTGATTCGAGAAAATTGCTCAGAAAAATTCTTATTTCTCTTCAGAGTCTGTAGGTATTCATCGATTATTTCAAAATCTTTACGATCATCAAATGTTAATGCAATTCCAGTTATTATCATTTTTTTTCTCTTAAACCTAAGACCGGTTATTACCATATCATCAGGAGTCATTTTCCCCAGCTCTTCCATATTACTCGCCCAAAGAAACCGACTCTGTTCCAACTCAGCAAAACTCAATATATCATCCTTGGATAAATTTTTTCCTCGAGATTGTAGTCGCTCTATTTTTACCTTTAGTCTACCAATCTCGGACTTTTTCTTGTCAATAATATCATTGTAGCCAGAATTAATCATCCAAACTCTAGCATTCGCTCCAAAAAAAATTAGTATAAGAATACAAAAAATTGTCCATCTGCCCTGCTCCCTTGAGCGCTCAAGTCGCGATTCTGCGCTCTCAGCTTTATTCAAATTAATTACAATGTAGGGCTTACTCATTATCCATTCCTGCTCTTATGCTAAGTCCAAGAGCAGCAGTGTACTGACTTGGGTTAGAAATTGACATATTATTTTCTGAATTTTCCAAATCAAATGGATCAAAAACACCAGTATCAACGTTAAGTTTTTTTGATAAGTAATCGGCCAGCCCAGGTGTATTTCCAGCTCCCCCACTTAGGAATATTTTAAGAAAAAAACTTTGCCCTGTTTGTTTCGCATAAAATCTCAATGACCTTCGAATATCTTCAACTAGGTTATCATAAACACTCCGCTCAGTGATGCTTAGATTTTCTGGATCGTTTTTATCATCACGACTTTGCAAAGAATAAATTCCATCTTTGTGTAGCATATCCTGCGCATCAGTATATTTGATCTTAAATTTTTCGGAAATCGCTTTAACAAAGTCATGCCCTCCTATTGGAAGGTCTCTTGTAAAAAATTCTTTCCCATTGCCAAAAACAACTAAAGTAGAGGATACTGCGCCTACATCAACCACAACTACTAAACCGTCATCTGGAATATCCTTTGCAAAGGTAAGTGAGTTGTAAATTGCAACAGGAGTTACATCAATAACCCCTGGTTTTAATCCACAATCTTTAACTAATTCTAAATGATTATTTATTACTCCTTTTGTACAAGCAACAAGACCAACATCAATTTTATCTATCTCTTTGCTATTTGACCCAAAAATCTGAAAATCAATTACAGCCTCTGTACCATCCATTGGAATGTACTTTCTCGCCTCAAGTATCATTGCAGATTCCAGCTCGTCAACAGGCATTTCCATTGTGGTTATCTGTTTAAAACTTGATGACGCGCCACTGATACTAGTGGCAATATTTTTTACTCGCTTTGGATTCAGACTTTGTTGCTTTAGTAACTCTTTCACTGCCATTACCAAGTGAGTTCGATCAATTTTCTCAGGATCATACGTAGTATTCAACTCAGGAACAAGACGTGAACCAGCGTCAAGAATTTTATAACCTTGCTTTGTTTTACTAACAGCCACCATTTTAACGTACTGCCTACCTATGTCTAATCCTAAAATCATTTAAAGCCCTTTACAAACCTAAAAGTTTTCCGAATGTCCGTATGAAGACATTTTGAGAACCACTGCATTATTTGTGCTCTGAAGATCAGGAAAATATGGTGGGGGTCGCATGCGCAGGTTCCAATCGTAGTGATAATTTTTATCATAGCCTACCCCAGGTGAGACATTGTAAGGACCTGGATAGTTTCTTTTCATGTAACCACGTTTGAACTGGACAATAGATCCCCAAAGATTTATATACCCACGATAATCATCTGTTCCAGTGTAAATACCTACAGAACCTGATGAACGATAATGGTTACGGTGCCCTCCTCTACCATCCGCAATAATTCCATATGAAAGGCCATCATTCCAATCATGGTAACCTTGTAAAGAATTTTGCCAATAGTGTGAAATAAATCCACCATTCATTGATAAAATTGATGCATTGATATTTATGTCCGTACCAAACTGTTGTCCCCTAGCACCATTAGGTCTAGTATTTGCTATAATAACACTTCCACCAGCTATTAAACCAAGAGTGTTATTTGTGCCTCCGTTATTTGGGTGGATGACTTCGCCACTAGCGTTTGAATCAATATAAACGAGATCATTGATCAACCAAATATTTCCCCATACTCTATCTATTTTACTTTCATCATCATGCCTTCTGTATTCAGCAAAATCGTCAGTTACGATTGTATATTGTCCGTCAACAACTCCTCTAACAAGAACTTGTCCGCCTTTGACATATAGGACCTGGGGGCTTGATCCTTTTGAATAAAACGATCTCGACAAATAGACATAATTACTATTATATATTTGGTCAGGACAGGAAAAAATATCACAATTTGTTCCCGATATTCCTCCTGCATTCCAATATTCAAAATCAAAATGCTGTATTCCCCCAGCTTCACAATATTCGTTTTCAACATCTTGGTGATCATGGTAGTAGTGAAATTGATTCCATTCAATATTATCAGCTAACCCAGTAGGCGCACTTGCATTAATAAATTTTACAGACTCATTATCCAGAAACCCCTCCCCACCTGTGCTGGAATAAGAAATTTCACTACTGGGGGCTTTTGTAACTATAATAGCATTATCTCCAAATGCAACCGCGCCGGTTGCCTGAAATAATGCAACCTTAGAACCATCAATGTTTTCAATTCTGATATTATCACCAGATTCTACTAATGCAAGGATCTCTTCTTGAACATTATTCCCACTGACATCAATAGCGCTCATTATCATGAAATTATCATCATAACCGGTAGCTGGAGAAAACGTATTGTTAGGAGCAAAATGAATGCCCGAAGAATTAACCTGAGGTCCGGTTGTAACCGCGTCCCATACAAAACTGTATTCGGCTGGAGGACTACCGACTGGTGGAATATTGTACCACCATTGGGCCACCCAATACCCGCCAGGAACAAAATTAATTTCTGTCATCACCAGTGTATCTTTTTTCGCATTTCTAAATAACATATCATCAGCCTCAAAGATTCGAGTAGCATTTGCTTTTGTTACTTCAGCGGAATTTTGAGGGGGGAATATTATTGCGTCTACAGTATCCAAGATTGTAACAGTCTCACCGCCTATTTCTTCCTCAAAAATACTCTCATCACAGGCGCCCCAACTACCAATACCTCCTCCATTTTCGACCGCTTCATGAGTGATATTAACCTGTCCAGAAAATTCAGGACACCCATAATTACTGAAAATGATATTCCCGTTTGTATGGACTTTGCCTTCCAATTGGTCACTAGATCCAAAGTTGACAGTACCTGTATTTCCAGGACCTATGGGTTTTTCCTCATTCGTGAAATACATAAATTCCTCGAAACCTTGAGGAACCATAGATGTATAAACTGTTCTCTCCACAGAAATATCTTCTCCACCGGTACTGATGTACTCTGCTACTCCCGTAGCGCGAGCAATATATTGTTTTCTTGTAGAATTAGGTATCAATTGAGTACTAGCCACGATATTTTTATATTTTCCTATAGGTTTTCCAAACTCATCAATGCCATAGTTAACACCCTCTGCATATAGCGTTGTGTCCCCTCTTATTTGTGGTAATATTACGACTCCAACATTGTTGAGTCCTGCCTCAGCAACATATAGAGCTCTCCATTCTGCGAAACGATATTTTTCCATGGCCGCTTGGCTAAATGCATTTTTTAAATATGCAATTGTAAAGCTCATGCTGATGAGGGTAAAAAGCATTGCTAAAGGAGCGGTATTTCCTGGAAAATTTGTTTTAAACATCACTCACTGCATCAAGTGCTGAATTTGTTATTTTTTGTTGGATATATGAAGTTCCTAGAAATAAGGACCTTTGAAAGAAATGATCCTCCTCTGCTGGACCGGCCTCATCCATCACGTCTGATGTCAGAGACAAGGTCAGCTGGAGGTGTAAAAATGATCGTTTAAATTCTGTGAATCCCGGACGATTTGATGGTTCATATTCCGCAATGAAGTCTTTAACAAAGAGTGTTCGGCTTCCGTTGCCTCGAAAAGTACCTTGGTCAGGAAATTCCAGCACACCATTTAGAGGGATGTCATCATTGAACTCAATTCCATCTTTTGATTTACAAGTTATGACTAAATCAGGAGTCACACTCTGAAACTGATCATAAAGCTTTAATCTGGCAAAACCGTTTATACCATCGATCTCTACCTTTTGAGCAAGATGTAGCTCTCTTGCAATCTCACGCATAATATTATTCCCATATTGCCTTAAATCTTGTCTAACCGTATCTGCCTGGTAATGAAGCAGAACTGCTTGTGCAGCTGCCGTCATACCCAAACCAATAATACTAGCAACAACAATTACTGCGGATAGTTCAATTAGCGTCATTCCGCGGTATGATTTATAAAAATATTTTCCTGTCATAATTCAAAAACGCTCATTATAGTTGAAAGCTTTCTTTCTTTTGACACATTTCCTGAGTATCGACTTGGTGGAGTAGCAAGGTAATCATACCAACGTATCCAGCAAATGAGTTCATATCTTTTAAAGTCAGTTGTCCCATGAGGAGTTTCAGACTCTAGTTTACGCAGATCATAATATAATTTTGCTCTTATTTTATACCTAGATTGCGCTGATCCGACTAAATATATTTCGTCTCCGTCCAAATCACCAGCCATTTCAGAGGGAGATATAGCACCATCCGCTATCCTTCCTTTCCAATATTCCATATAATTAAGCAACTCTTCAGAGGCCCTCTCTTTCACCTCTAGTGCGTGCAACTCTCCACGAGCATGAACTACTCCCATCAATAATCCAATTGCTGCAATGGAAATGATGACAGTTGCAGTCATTACCTCGATGAAACCTATACCAGGATATGTAGTCTTTAATTTCAATGCACTTACAGAACGTTTTGTGAAAAAAGTTTTGGATTATCTGCGATGGCCTGTGCAGCTTTTCTTTCAATTTTTCCTTTTGTGACAAGCCTCTGCAAGTCTTGATCAAGTGACTGCATTCCTTCTACTCCACCAGACTGAATTATTGATGAAATTTGATAAATTCGGTCTTCACGAATCAAGTTCCTTATTGCCGTGGTAGCAATCATAACCTCACAAGCTGGAACTCTTGATTGACCATCTTTTGTAGGTAGTAATTTTTGCGCAATAACAGCCTCTAAACTTTCAGATAACATAGATCTTATTTGGCTTTTTTGCCCTGGGGGAAAAATGTCAATTACTCTATCTATGGTTTTCACAGCACTCGAAGTATGTAATGTTGATAAAACAAGGTGACCTGTCTCAGCAGCGGTGAGCGCAAGGGAAATTGTTTCAAGATCTCTCATCTCGCCAACTAGTATCACATCAGGGTCTTCTCTGAGTGCCGACCTCATTGCATTAGCAAAGCTGTGAGTACTTGACCCCAGCTCTCTTTGGTTTATGAGGCTTTCCCTAGATTGATGGTAATACTCAACTGGATCCTCAATTGTTATAATGTGACATTTTTTCTTTGTGTTGATATAATCAACCATAGCTGCCAATGTAGTACTCTTTCCTGAACCGGTCGGACCTGTGAGGAGGACAAGGCCTCTATCTAAAAGCGCAAGGTGAAGAAGAATTGGAGGAATACCAAGATCTTCAGTGTCTTTAATTTTATCGGGTATCGTCCTAAAAACACCAGCTAAACCCTTTATTTGGTTAAAAAAATTAACCCGGAAGCGCCCCTTTCCTTCTAAGCTAGTTGAAAAATCAATCTCTTTATTCTTTTCAAAATTTTTGATTTGATCTTCATCCATCACTTCTTTAATAATGTTTTCCATTTCTTTTTGGGTGGCAGATTCCATGTTTAATGGTTTCATTGTGCCATTGATTCTAATCATTGGCACTGACCCAACGCTTAGGTGCAAATCCGAGGCACCGCTATCGATGGAATATTCTAATAATTTATTAATATCCACACTAAGTTACTCTTCTTCTGGTGATCCATATCCAGTAAACTTTCCAACATCTGCATCAAAAACAACCTGATGCCCAGCGCCGCCTGACATCTCCTCTGTGCTGGTAGCAGTAATTCTACCGCCTTGATCACTAAGTTGTATATCAAAAGCCCATTTCAATTTTGTTGATCTACTTACGTCTAATTGCCCTGATCGCTCAAGCTCCTCTACCTCACTAGGCCACTGACCCTTGATTTGGTAGTACATTTTGGATGCATTGTTTATATTTGACATAACTGTTCTAGCCTCAGACGCATATGAACTTTTAACATAGTTCAAATAAGTGGGAAGAGCTATTACAGCCAAAATAGCAACAATAACAACAACAACCATGATCTCGATCATGGTGAAGCCCGCCTGGTTTTTGTGATCACGATTCATTATCGTATCTCCTTTTTTTAAATAAATGGTTCATAATCTAGATAAATGGCCAAATCTGCTGATAACAGAGACCTCTGGTTTATGACCGCTGTAATATGATAACGATCATTGCCTAAATTTCACTCATAAAATACTTAAATTACTTTAACAATAATACTTTATGCGTCTTTAAATATTCATTAGTACGAAATTGGACTAAATACATTCCTGCCGGTGCATCTGCACCAAACGTATTCCTTCCCATCCACTTAGCAGAGTATTTTCCTGGTCCTGATTTACCATTATAAACCTCAAAAACTTGTCTGCCTTTCAAGTCAAATATAATTATCGAAAATGATGATTCTTTTGGGATGTCATATTCCAAATTCACCACTGAATTAAATGGATTTGGGTATGGAGCATATAGATTGAATTGGTCTGGAAAATTTTTCTGTTCTAAATTGCTTAACAAGTTACCAATTGAAAACAAGTCCCCTGCAAATTCAAATTCTTCAAAATCATGTAAAATATTGAGTCCATCTCTCTGGTACATTACATCTATTATTCTAAAACTATTGCTGTCTAAAATTGGTTCGATAAAATATTGCTCCCACGGTCCTTGGAAGATAGCTTTATCGTTTCCGCCACCTCCAAAAAGTGTGTCAGAACCAGAAAATGGTGCGATAGTGTTATCACCACTATTTCCAGTTATCACATTGGAATAGTTGTTTCCGGCTATGGATAAATCTGAATTTCCAACAGCAGTAATATTTCTTAAATACTGTGATCTGAAAGTATAATCAAGAGAACTATCAGGTTGCATTGAAAACGATGCACCCATCATCAAATTTAGTTTAGGAGTATAATTCCAAGTCTCTCCAAAATATTCGCTTATGATACGATACAGAGCAGGGTCTCCTTGCTCCATCTGTAACCTATTTATGAAACTGTATTCCCTATCTCCTGAAAATCCATCACTATTCGGATCGTGTGCCCAAATTCCGTAAAAGCATTCCAGGCCTAATGCAAAATACTCATCGGCATAATCATCTGGTGATATATCATTTAAAGGTGCATACACTTGATTCTCTATTGCAGTTTGCATTGCTTCAACTATTAGATTTTGCATGTAAGGTTCCGCAATTTTAATTCCATAATTATGTACAAAGTGAAGAACTTCTTCATAGGTAGCATTTCTGCGAGAACTTTGAATGTACTCATTTGAGGTCTCCGGGAATACTTCTGTGGCGAGTAGATCTTGTCCCCCAACCCCAAATTCATAAAGATTCAGAAGGCTAGAATTTTCATATTCGCTCTCATCATTCAATAAAAATATGATCGCATTACTTGCACCTATCGCATTGGATATATTTGACTTATCATTTCCAAAAGAGGCCCCCGGGACATCTTTTAATAGAGAATTCAAAACATCTCTTACGTGAATAATTTGAGATTGTGAAAAATTTTCTTGAGCAAGAATTGGAATAATATCGCCATCCGGTGTATCAACGTGCGTGTAATAGTCTGCAACCTCTTTGAATAAACTATCGATATTTTCAGGTAATTGAACTATTCCGTTGTCAGAATTGTCGATATTTATGTAAGGTAGCACTGGGGAAGGTACCTGCCCTGATACAGTGAGATTGATCGGAACAGATACAGGGTCTACTTCATTTGAGATAATGTGGAGTGCCGCTGCATATTCACCTGGTTCCAATCCAGATGAAATAGCTTGAACATAAATATTTCGACTTTCACCAGTTTGCAAACTTCCACTTAAATCGTTTTCTTCAGTGGAAATTATCATCCATGGAATTTGTGTATCTATTTTTGCAGCCTTCCAGGAAAGTTGATCATTCACGAAAATACTGTCATTGACGATTTGAGTAGCAATGTCGCCTGAACTATTTTGAAATCCTACTGTAGCAGAACTAACGATTCCATCCATACTGGCATAATTAACACCAAAGTCACCACTAGAATGGAGAACTATTTGAAAATCATACAAGCCAGAATACTCCTCATTTCCGCCAGGCAACCAGCGCGCTACATTATTGTACCAGATCACAGCCATTGATGAGTCTGAAAAATAATAAACATTTCCGCCAGCTGTTTGATTAGAATTATTGTTTATCGGATTTAAATCATCCCAGAATCCAAAGATTGCAGGTCTGGGCGCCTCAGCCGAAGGTAAATTAGAATTCTCCCATGCCGTTTCATTTTGGTCAGTCCACCCTATCCAACCATTAGCATTTACATAAACATAGTTATATAATTCGCCGTAGAACGGGAAATCAAATGGTAATTGAATTTGTTGAGTTGAAAACTCGTCATTATGAGGAAAAACTAATTGTTGCCATCCATCAATATTTTCATTCCATTCAAATTCAATCCCGCCAGCGTTTCCGGAAGATGTCCAAAAATAATTTCCAAGATCAGGCCCCCCTTGAACATTTGCAAATGGAAGAATGGTTGAATTACTTATCTCGTATGATATGAAAGTATTAATTTCGCTCATATTTGACACAGTTATTTGTTGACCGGCGAATTCGCCTGGGGATAAAATGAAATCCAACTGTTGAGGATTTACTTCCATTATTGGATTACCAAATGACACGGTGAAGGACATTGTTGTATCGGAGCCCGAAATGTTATACACATTTAATCCACCATCGCCCCCAAAACCATCATTATAAAGAAAACTGTTCGGGTTTGTGTTATCATTTATTTCCGTTGACCCATAATCCAGACTAAAAGGGGCAAAATTAAAGTTACCATCGCTAATTAATGTCCCATTTGGCCTGTAAAGGTAGATCTCATCGGGCGGTCCATCTTGATTTCCATCACCGGCATTTTCATTTATCCGATAAACAAGTAATCCAGATCTGTTTCCAGGAGTGTTAGTTTCATACAGACCATCTTTTTTTCGATACTCTATGACAAAATATTCAGTTGGCGAAAATGGTGATAATATTTTAAAAAGCACATTTTCTTGTTTTTGTAAGGGATTTATTATATATGTGCCGCCAGTGGTAATTGATTCCATTTCGATCCAGTTTCCATATTTCCACTTCATATAGGCACTCGGATACTGAGGCGTGGAAAAGGCGATATCCATCAGATCCCATCCTCCAACGGCCCTTGGCGCTCCATTGTCTCTATCATAATGATATAAATCCGGGGCCCCCAAAACATGAAAAAATTCATGACACAGCACACCAACATTAAAATATGATAAATCAGTTAGCATAAACAAATAATCTCTTACCATTGCATCGTTTATAAAAACATCCTGCGAATAAAGGCTCCATCGATGAGGCCAGAGTAAATCAGACCAATCGTTTGTTGAGCCATATATTACAAAAGAGACTGCATCAACATAGCCATCATTATCACTATCAATACTAAGATCATTTGGAATTTGGGATGATACAGCATTTACTGCATTAGCCAATAGTGCATGCTCCCGCTGCATTCTATCGTTATCACTTTGGTAGCCTTCTGGATTATTTGCAGATACAGGTTCATAGTAATTTCTATTGTTATCATCCACGTACGAGGTGTTTAAGTCTAAAATACTTCCAGGGTAATGATATGTTATAATATCTAATGTATTATAAGATATTTCTTTAAAGTAATTTCTTAAGGACGGGATGTTGTCTTGAGACTGATAAAATCCATCATAATATGATCTTGGCTCAGAAAAATTTGGATCATCAGCAAAACGAATGAAAATATTTATCTGATTTATTGTACCAGTTGTTGGAGCATCTCTAGAGTCTCGTTCAGAACCATTACTTTTATAATAATTAACTCTTTCTTGATATATTTCATTACTTATTTTGGCTCCCGGGTAAATTCCAACCGATTCAGGATCTGCCTCTCCCACTTTAAATTCAGAGGGAACTAGGTTTCCATCAAATAAAACTGCATAATAATAATAACCATCATCCTGATTCATGACTAATGTAAAATCATTCGAATCATGCAACCTTTTAAAATACTGATCGCCTGAAGCAAAACAATTTAAAATGCTATTATCCGGCAGGATCAAAGTTCGTGGAACAGATTCAAACCAAGTACCAAAAAGAAAAGACGTAAAAAGAATGGACCCAAAGATAAATCGAGCAAAGTTCATACTATATTTTATGAGTTTTGGGTTATAAAATTCTAATCAAATACGATAAAGGCCCTATCTCAGTAAAACCATTTTTTTAATATAAAAAGTATTTTTCATTTTCAATCGATAAAAGTAAGTCCCGCTTGCCACAGGCTTTCCAGCATCATCAGATCCATCCCAATTAAATTTTGAAATACCAACATTCATGACTCCTGAAAAGAGCGTTTTAATATTTTCCCCATTTAAATTAATTATATCCAGTTCCCCATTAGAATAATTTTCCATATGGACAACAATTGTTGTTGAAGGATTAAACGGATTAGGATAATTTTGTGCTAAAGGGAAATTAATGGGTTGCAAGTCTCCAATATTAAGCATAAACCTGCTAAGTGTCATTTTATGGCTGAATAAATTATCTGGAACATCACTTTCTAAACTAATCAAATTTGATGAAACTTCACCAATGGAATATCTTATTTGTTGGCTGCCAAGAATGCCCAATGGTGTTAAAAATCTTCTGTGAAATATTAGAGCATTTTCTTTCTTGTTGAACTGAAGATAGTGAAATGCCCATGAAAGTTCTTGATTATAGATTAAGGAAGAGCTTGATTCATAAATTAAAAAACCATCCCGATCTCCACCGTGACTAATCCTAAGTTCAATATCTTTGTTTTCATAATTTGAGGATTGGCTTGAAAGTGACTCACTTCCTATCCAAACTCCTGTAATCTCTTTATAGGAATTCCCAAACATAATAGTTAACAAATTATTAATTACAATAATGGATAAGATATTGGACTTAGATAGCATTTTATTAGGTTTTCGTTAAATTAATATAACACTCTGCAGATAATTAGTTTATAAATAATTTATTTTTTTAATTAATTTGTTATCAGAATTATTAATTTTAAAACTACCATCAATTTTGCTCTATATTAGGCAATTCTAAACAAATACGCATGTTTCATTATCAATGATCTTGTAATTTGTAAGTAAATTATATTTTAATAAATTTAATGATCCATATATGATAATAGCAGTTCCTAAAGAAATACAAAAAAATGAGACAAGAGTGGCAATCACTCCTCAAACTACAAAAGAATACATTAAATCTGGACTAGAAGTTCATATTGAAACAGAAGCAGGAACGAGATCATTTTTCAAAGATAGCGATTTTCAGGATGCTGGCGCAAAAATAGTGCAAAACCCTAGATCGCTATATAAAGATGCAGATATAATCCTGAAGGTTATCCACCCAACTATTGACGAAATTTCAATGTTCCCTTCTGAAGCTATATTCATATCGTTTTTTCAAACTACCAGAGAAGTAAGTATTGTAAAAGCAATGGCTGATGTAAAAGTAACTGGTTTTTCCATGCATTTGATTCCAAGGACAACTCTTGCGCAGAAAATGGACGCACTATCATCTCAGGCTAATATTGCCGGGTATAAATCAGTTCTAATTGGCTCAGCCAGAATTTCTAAATATATGCCACTACTAATGACTGCTGCTGGCACAATAAGACCTTCGAAAGTATTGATTCTGGGAGCAGGGGTAGCAGGTCTACAGGCAGTGGCAACTGCCAAACGGCTTGGCGCCCAAGTGGAAGTATTTGATGTCAGGCCCGTTGTCAAAGAACAGGTTGAGTCCCTTGGTGCAAAATTTATTGAAGTAGAAGCAAGTAAAAATGAAGGTACCGGAGAAGGTGGCTATGCAAAAGAGACATCTGAAGATTATAAAAGGAAACAACAAAAATTAATAAATTCCCGTATTTCACAAGCAGATATGGTTATAACGACTGCTCTCATACCAGGTAGGCCCGCTCCTGTCCTAATACCTGCTTCAATGGTAAAAAATATGAAAGCTGGCTCAGTAATTATGGATCTTGCTTCTGAAAACGGTGGAAATTGCGAACTAACCAAAAGAGATGATATTATTGAAGTAAATCAAGTTATCATTGATGGTACATCTAATTTACCTGCTACAATGCCTTTTCACGCATCCGAGCTGTATGCAAAAAATGTAGCCTCATTTGTTACACACTTAGTTAGTGAAAATACAATCAACTTAGACCTCGAGGATGAAATTATTTCTGGTGCCATGTTTACACACAAAGGTGAGATAACTCACAAACCTACTTTTGAGGCAATAAAACAACTAAGTGTACAATAATGGATATTAGTACTCTAACAGTTTTTATTTTGGCAATTTTTGTTGGATTCGAAATCATCACAAAAGTTCCACCAACTCTCCACACTCCATTAATGAGTGGATCAAATGCAATATCTGGCATAGCTGTTGTTGGGGCTATTATTGCCACAAAAATTGGCGGAGAATGGGGAACGTGGATTGGATTTGTAGCTGTAATATTTGCTACAATAAATGTGGTGGGTGGATTCCTAGTAACAAATAGAATGCTAAAAATGTTCAAACGAAAATAGGTATTTGATTGGATATTCCTAATATTTCCTATCTTGCGGCCTCAATACTTTTTATCATTGGGATAAAAAGACTCAGTCATCCAAAAACTGCCCAAAACGGAAACTTTTTGGCCGCACTAGGTATGCTCATCGCAATCTTGGCAACCGTGAGCACAGAAACTTTAATAAACCTTGAACTGATTATTATTGGCATTATCATAGGCTCAATCGTTGGAGCTACTTTTGCTGTTAAGGTTGAAATGACCCAAATGCCTCAAATGGTGGCCATCTTTAACGGCTTTGGAGGTGGTGCATCCGCACTTGTTGCCGCCGCCGAGTTCCTAAACCCGAGCAAACCGTTGGTTAACTTTGATATGGGAACAATTATGTTTTCAGTTTTTGTTGGCGCTCTGACTCTTACTGGAAGTTTCATAGCTTTTGGAAAGCTTCAGGGGTTCATTAGCGGAAAACCTATTACATTTCCTGGTCAGCAATTTATAAATGCCACATTAGCTTTATTACTTTTATTTCTAAGCTTCAAAATGATTTCTAACAATTCAATAATTTTACCAGAACAAGAAACTGATTTTACATTTTTTTATTACATAATCGCTATATCTGCGCTGATGGGAATATTGTTAACCATTCCAATTGGTGGAGCAGATATGCCCGTTGTAATATCGCTCCTGAATTCTTATTCTGGTATCGCAGCGGCTGCTACGGGATTTGTATTAGAAAATAATGGACTAATTATCGCTGGGTCGTTAGTTGGAGCATCAGGAATTATACTAACAACTATTATGTGTAAAGGTATGAACCGATCTCTCACGAACGTTATATTTGGAGCTATGGGATCTGATGATAGTGAGGCCTCACAAGCCAATGACAGACAAGTTCAAGTAAAGAGTTACTCCACTGAGGAGGCAGCGATGATATTTGACGCAGCAGAAAAAATTATTGTAGTTCCTGGTTATGGACTGGCCGTTGCTCAGGCACAACATGCAGTCAGAGAAGTAGCAGAATTTCTCCAATCAAAAGAGAAAGAAGTGTTGTACGCCATACACCCTGTTGCAGGCAGAATGCCCGGACACATGAACGTACTCCTCGCAGAGGCAAATATTCCGTACGAGCAATTAAAAGATTTGGACGAAATTAACCCCGAATTTGAAGATTGTGATGTTGCACTGATTCTTGGCGCAAACGATGTTGTAAATCCTGCTGCAAGGCACAATACATCTTCTCCAATATTTGGTATGCCTATTCTTGATGTAGATAAATCAAGAACAGTCATGATTAATAAAAGAACAATGAACCCAGGATTTGCTGGCATCCAGAATGAATTATTTGGCTATGATAACTCCATAATGATTTTTGGGGATGCCAAAGAAATGCTGCAACAACTTTTAAAAGATCTCAAAGAACTCTAGGTTGTTTCAAACACCATCATTGCTTTTCACGCGAACATAACTTGAGTACAACCCAAGGGAAATGTACTTAGTACAAACTGCTTCAGCATAATCCTCGGAAAAAAACTTTCCAACCTTAAATACTTCTCCTCCTCTGTCTTTCACTGATTCCAGCCCCGGCAGCAATTCATTTATTGCACGTATTTGATGATCTCCTTGCGGTACAATATTTACTTCAAACATATCTACTGACCCACCTTTCTCTTTATTAACGTAATGAGAGATCATGCCACTAAATTCTGAAATTGCCATTGCCTCTTCTCTTGTCACTTCTTCATCAGCTTCTGCCATTCGGTTTATTAAGTCTGTGAGACCTTTAGCGATTTCTACATCAGGTTTTTCATCAAGATAGGATTTAAATAAAGACTTCAATTCAACTAGGTTTGTTACCCCATCTGGTTTTCCAGTTTTCAAATCAGGGATATCTATATTCCACTTTGTTGCAAATTCATTGATCAAATCAATTTCTTCCTGTGCGACATCATCATCTATCGCAGCAAGCTTAATTAAAATGTCAATAATTTTTTTTGCACCATGAGGACGAAGCATGGCACTAATTAAATCTGTTGATTCCCCTTTCTCTGCAGATATTGCACTGAGCAACAAACTCAAGATACCTTTTCCTTTATTTTGGTCAATAAAATACCCAATGCTTATCAATGAAAACATTGTTGCGAGAACCAATCCGATCAATGATTTAATAGCGGCAGGATAGTCTTGAGTAACAAATAAACTATTTAATAAAAAAGGAAACAAAACAGCAAATCCAAGTAAGGACGCAACTATTGAGATACTATTGGCAACCTCCTCTATTTTTCTTCTTTTCCAAAGTTTATTTATTTTTAAATACGCTTGAATGAAAGATGTTAAGAGTGCACTCCCCAGCAGAACGGCAAGTAATTTATTCAAAAAACCTGGCCTTTCGACCAATGTAAAACTCATCAATGGGGCTCCATCTTCATAAATGATACTAAATTTATCCTTATGATCAATTTTGAGAAAGGAATAATTATTGTCTGTGTCAGAATTTCGTGGAACAAAATTTTTTCTTAAAAAAAGGTTGTCCGCGTTTAACTTAAAAATCGAAATCTCGCCAGCTTTTGTACTTATGAATATTTGTTCAGACTCATAATTAACCTCAACAGTGTCCAATCTCTTCGATTCAACATAATACCCATTATTCAAAACAATTTTCGAATTGGGAAACACAACTGAAAATAGTGGTAATAAGATTAAAATGTTTCTAGTCATGGAACTGGTGAGGTTGTGATTTAATTTTATTTTAAATAAAAAATTTAGTTTAATCTATGAGGTGGTAAGAAATATTTTACCTGCCCATTTTTTTTGAAAACCAGTTTTTCATTTGTCAATGATAGTTCATTGTTTGATGAATTTCTGTAGTTATCAATGCTTAATAAATCAGGTTTAATAACCACTTCAGAGAATCGCCTATCTTTTATTTGGATTGTTCCGGGATAAATATTTGTAATTCCAGAATCATCTTTTAGAGTAATCGATTTTACTACAATGTGCTCAAATTTTGTTTGCTTTACATTAACAGTTCTTGCCGAAATAAACAAAAAACTACTGATCGTTAATAAAATACCAGTGGTAAGTC
>MDTE01044669.1_pt1 | contig 16384 bp, 20 predicted proteins | sample 811231 | NCBI WGS metagenome assembly MDTE01 (sample SAMN05326651, study PRJNA326480) | marine metagenome | isolation source: seawater | place: Indian Ocean: Red Sea | collected 2010
CGTATCATCATTCAATCGTCGAGATGATCGCGATAACCGGGTAAATAACCCCAGGGCGATGATTCTTGATGTCGTTCCAGTAATACCGCCCGAGCTGCGACCTATGGTCCAACTTGATGGAGGGAGATTCGCAACTTCAGATCTAAACGATCTCTACAGGCGAGTGATCAACAGAAACAATAGGCTTAAGCGGCTGTTAGACCTCGGCGCGCCAGCAATTATTGTTAATAATGAGAAAAGGATGCTCCAAGAAGCCGTTGATGCTTTGTTTGATAACGGTAGGCGTGGCCGTCCAGTTACCGGGCCAGGAAACAGGCCACTCAAATCTCTATCAGATATGCTCAAAGGGAAACAAGGCCGATTCCGCCAGAACCTCCTCGGGAAACGAGTGGATTACTCCGGTCGATCTGTAATCGTCGTAGGGCCAAATTTGAAACTTCATCAGTGTGGAATACCAAAACTGATGGCATTGGAGCTTTTCAAACCATTCGTAATGAGAACCCTCGTTCATGAGAATCATGCCCCAAATATCCGATCAGCAAAAAGAATGGTGGAGAGAAAGCGTCCTGCAGTCTGGCCTGTTCTTGATGAGGTGATTAAGGAGCATCCCGTTCTCTTAAACCGTGCTCCTACCCTACACCGATTAGGAATACAAGCTTTTGAGCCGGTTCTGGTAGAAGGGAAAGCTATCCAGCTTCACCCACTAGTGTGCACAGCATTTAACGCTGATTTTGATGGAGATCAAATGGCTGTACATCTCCCCCTCTCTGCAGAAGCTCAAGCTGAGGCTCGTGTGCTTATGTTGTCTGCTCACAATATTCTCTCCCCAGCGAACGGGAATCCTTTAACGGTGCCGACACAGGACATGATTATTGGTGCTTTTTATCTAACAGAGCACGTTGAAGGTGTGAAAGGAGAGGGGCGAACATTTAGGAGGCTTGATCAAGTTGAAAGAGCAATTGATGCTGGAGAAATAAGTCTTCATGCCCAAATTGATTTCCGCTCCCCTCGAACACTCATTGAACAAGAAAGCAATGAAGAAAGTGCTCCTCAATACATCCAAACTACAGCTGGGCGAGTGCTGTTCAATCATGCCTTACCAGAAGATTTTCCTTGGGTGAACACTAAAGTAACGAAACGCGAAATGGGCTCTATTGTAGAATTCCTTGCTAGAGAATTTGAAAAAGCGACAGTAGCTAAGAGCTTGGACTATTTGAAGGATCTATGCTTCCACTGGGCAATGAAGTCTGGTGTCACAGTTTCAGTAGATGATGTGAAAACACCAGCTACCAAAAAGGGGATTCTGGAGAAGCATGAAGCTGAAGCAGAGAAAGTAGAGAAGCAATTCCGTCGAGGAATCATTACTGATGGGGAAAGACGACAAAAGGAAGTGGAAATTTGGTCACTAGCGACTGAAGAAGTCAAGCAGGATATGGAGAGCGGTCTCAAGGAAGAGTCGTTTAACCCTATTGACATGATGGTTGGTTCAGGTGCACGCGGAAACATGATGCAAGTGCGTCAAATAGCAGGAATGCGAGGTTTGGTAGCTAATCCCCGTGGAGACATGATCCCAAGACCGATTAAGAGCAATTTCCGAGAGGGTCTAGCAATGCTTGAGTATTACATTGCTACCCCAGGGGCTAGAAAAGGTTTAGTTGATACAGCCCTTCGAACCGCTGATTCGGGTTATTTAACTCGGCGATTGGTGGACGTTTCACAAGAAGTCATTATTAACAACGAAGATCCGTTTGCCGGTGGTGCTAAACCACCATCAACATGGATTGAAGATGTCTATCCAGAGGATTATTACGTTGATATAGCAGGTAAATATGTAGGAGAACATCCGCAGAATCCTAGCGATGAGAAGAAAAGAGCATATCTACGTACACGCCTCTACGGACGTGTTTTAGCGGAAGATGTAACACTCAGCGATGGAATGGTCTATGAACAGGCGACCATGATAACTGAAGAGATTATGGAAAAATTAGCTACCGACCCCGAAGTTAATCGTGTTCGGTGCCTCACCCCGTTGGATGACGCAAGTGAGAACGGAATTTCAGTTGCTAGCTACGGAATGTCTATGGCCACGGGAGGATACATAGAAGTTGGAGAAGCCGTTGGTGTAATCGCAGCTCAATCAATTGGCGAGCCCGGAACTCAATTAACAATGAGGACCTTCCACACCGGTGGTATTGCTGGGAAAGACCTTGCGGGAGGTTTGCCCAGAGTTGTAGAGCTATTTGAAGCTAGAACTCCAAAGGGTGCTGCATTGCTTGCCAGAACATCTGGAGTTATTCGAATTGATGATGAGGGCGGAAGGAATCGAACTGTAACTGTTGTCAGTGATGACGGTGAAGAGGACGTATACGACAAAATACCACTTGAAGCCCGTTTGGAAGTTGTCGATGGTCAAGAGATCCTTGCTGGGGACCCGATAATAGAAGGTCCCCGAGACCCGAAAGAGCTTTTGGAAATTCGTGGTATGCGTGAAACTCAGAAATACCTTGTTGATCAAGTTCAGGGTGTTTATCGGGATCAAGGTGTCTCTATACATGACAAACACATTGAATTAATAGTCCGACAGATGACTCGCCGGGTATTAGTTCATGATGCGGGGGACTCAAGTTTCTTGCCCGGTGAAAGCATTGATAGTCGTGTATATGTTGAAGTAAACCGGAGACTCGTGGAAGAAGGAAAAGAACCCGCGAAAGCACGGCCTCAGCTCATGGGAATCACAAAAGCGTCTCTCGCTACGGATTCATGGCTTTCTGCTGCCTCTTTCCAAGAAACTACCCGAGTACTTACAGAAGCAGCCATTGAGTCAAAGTCAGATAACCTTATTGGACTGAAGGAGAATATTATTATCGGAAAGCTCATCCCTGCAGGAACTGGTTTGACGACATACAGAGACTTCTCAGTGGAGACTCCGGAATATAAACCCATGGAGTTTTATTCCTCTGATTCAGATGATGAAGAGGAGCTAGCTGACTGGTTGTCTCAACAAGATATCTATCAAGAGACTGTTGAAGAACCAGAGATACCAGCAGGTGAAGAAGTTATAGGGTGACGAAACTCGTAGAGCGTAGTAATCAGAAGACTATTTAGAACAGAGATGGTTAGTGTTTTCTACCATTCTGAAAGAAGATTGCTTTTTAGCGTGGACCTTGTTGAAACAGCCCCTAGGCTTGATTGCTGGTTCTAAAACCACAGTAAATTAACAAAGCGAACGAAAGTCGCCGGAGAAAAAATTGCCAACGATACAACAACTTGTTCGAAAAGGGAGAGAGTCAAAATTCCGTAAGGAAAAGACGCCAGCACTCAAAGGTGCTCCTCAAAGACGAGGAGTATGTACGCGTGTCTATACAGCGACACCTAAGAAACCTAATTCTGCTCTTCGAAAGGTGGCCCGAGTTCGTCTGACTAGTGGAGTGGAAATTACCGCATATATCCCGGGAGAGGGACATAACTTACAGGAGCACTCCATTGTTCTTGTAAGGGGAGGGCGTGTAAAGGACCTTCCTGGAGTTCGCTATAAAGTGGTCCGCGGTACATTAGATACTGCTGCAGTTCGCGACCGGAAGCAATCCAGAAGCCGATACGGCGCTAAGAAGGATTAGGAAGAAATTATGCCCCGTAAAGGACCTGCTACCCGTCGATATCTCCAGCCAGACCCAATATATAAGTCTGTTCTTGTAACCCAATTAGTAAACAAGATTCTACAAAGAGGGAAGCGATCAATCGCTGAAAAGATCGTTTACGACGCTCTGGGTGCAATTGAGCAGAAAACTGGTTCTGATCCGATTGATACGCTAAAGCGGGCCATAGAGAATGTAAGGCCCCAGCTAGAAGTTAGAAGCAGAAGGGTTGGTGGCGCAACGTATCAGGTTCCAGTTGAAGTTCGGCCTAGGAGAGCCACAACTCTAGCAATACGGTGGTTGGTAAGTTTCGCTCGAGATAGAAGAGAGCGGACCATGGCAGACAGATTGGCCAATGAGTTACTAGATGCTTCCAATGGAATTGGGGCAACAGTAAAACGCCGTGAAGATACTCATAAAATGGCGGAAGCTAACAAGGCTTTTGCCCACTATCGCTGGTAATTAGAATCTACAATTGGTAATTGGGTTTGTTGTAATAGGCACGCATAGACAAGAAACAGAAACGAAAGAGTAAAGAGAATTAGTCATATGGCACGTCATCCACTGGAAAGAACAAGAAACATAGGCATCATGGCCCACATTGATGCTGGGAAAACCACTACAACAGAGCGTATTCTCTATTACACAGGTCGATCCTACAAAATAGGTGAAGTCCATGATGGTGCGGCGACGATGGACTGGATGGAACAAGAGCAAGAAAGAGGCATAACAATCACCTCTGCCGCGACCACTTGCTATTGGAAAGATCATCGAATCAACATCATTGACACTCCTGGCCATGTTGATTTCACTGTTGAAGTTGAAAGATCTCTTCGAGTTCTTGACGGGACTGTCGCAGTTTTTGATGGGGTAGCAGGAGTGGAGCCTCAGTCAGAAACAGTTTGGCGCCAGGCAGAAAAATACAATGTCCCTCGAATGTGTTTCGTCAACAAGATGGACCGTACCGGAGCCGATTTCTTTTTCGTGCTTGATACGATCAAAGAACGACTCACTGACAATTATGTAGTCGTGCAGTTGCCAATAGGGGCAGAAGCTGAATATCAGGGTGTCATAGATCTCCTTTCAATGAAAGCTCTCATTTGGCAAGGAGAGGACCTTGGTGCCTCATGGGATGAAGTCGACATACCAGACGAATACCTTTCTCAAGCTGAGGAATACAGAGAGTTGATGTTGGACAAACTCTCAGAGTTCGATGAGACGATCATGGAAAAGTATCTTGAAGAAGAGGAAATAAGTGTTGATGACCTTAAACACGCTATTCGTGAAGGAACTCTTAAACACAACCTTGTACCTATCCTCAATGGAACCGCCTTCAAGAATAAGGGTGTTCAACCACTTCTAGATGCGGTTATCGATTATCTGCCATCCCCCCTAGATATCCCTGAAGTGAATGGCATAAGCCTTAAGGGGCAAGAAGAGTTGTCCAGAAAGCCTTCAGATGATGAACCATTCGCGGCTCTCGCTTTCAAGATTATGACTGATCCCCATGTCGGCCGGTTGGCGTTTTTCCGTGTTTATTCCGGATCTCTCGAAAAGGGCTCTCAGATACTCAATACCCGAACAGGCAATAAAGAACGTATGGGAAGAATTCTTGAGATGCATGCAAATGACCGAGAAGATGTTGACGCTGTATATGCCGGCGACATCATGGCGGCTATAGGGATTAAAGATGTCCGAACTGGAGACTCACTTGTAGCGATTGACAATCCAATAATTCTAGAAGAGATGACGTTCCCAGATCCGGTTATAGATGTTGCTGTTGAGCCGAAATCTAAAGCTGATCAGGAGAAACTATCAAAGGCGCTGATGGCACTCTCTCAAGAAGATCCGACTTTCAAAGTCCAAACTGATCAGGAAACAGCCCAAACGATTCTTTCCGGCATGGGAGAACTACACCTTGAAGTTTTGGTAGATAGGATGCTTCGGGAATTCAATGTTGACGCTTCAGTTGGCAAGCCTCAGGTTGCTTACAGGGAAACAATAACTAAACCAGTAACGACGACGTATACCCATAAGAAGCAAACCGGAGGGTCTGGACAATTTGCAGAAGTTGAGATAGATGTTTCTCCGGCAACTCCAGGTGAAGGATACTCATTTGAAGACAACATATCAGGTGGCCGTATCCCTAAAGAATATATTCCAGCTGTTGATGCTGGGATAAAGGAAGCTATGACATCGGGAGTTCTAGCTGGATTCCCAGTAGTTGACATCCACGTCGAATTAAATGACGGGAAATTTCACGATGTTGACTCCTCCGATATGGCATTCAAAATTGCTGGAACTATGGCCTTTAAAGAAGCTGCGAGAAAGGCAAAACCCGCCCTATTGGAACCCATAATGGCAGTGGAGGTAGTTACACCGGATGATTATCTTGGCGGAGTAGTAGGAGATCTCAATAGTCGCAGAGGACAGGTTCAAGGAACTGAACAAAGAGGCACTAACCAGGTAGTTAATGCACTAGTCCCTCTATCTGAAATGTTCGGGTATGTAGGAGATCTCCGAACCATGTCGTCTGGAAGGGCAAACTATACAATGCAGTTTGATTCATACCAGCAAATGCCAGCAAATGTCCAAGAAGAGGTAGTAACACGTCTAAGAGGTGAGTGACTTTGAATTCTTGGCCGTAAGATGGTTTAGTGCAGTTTTGCCGGTAAAGTAACGCTGGTTATTCTGCAAGGAATAAAATAGGAAAATTGGACCGGAAGATCCGGATAACAGAAAGAAATTTGAGGAAAATATAATGTCTAAGGAGACGTTCGAACGAAATAAACCTCACGTCAACGTGGGGACGATGGGTCACATCGACCACGGAAAGACAACATTGACCGCCGCGATCACGAAAGTTCTGAGCGAGAATGTTGAAGGTAGCCAATTCACAGAGTTTGAGAATATTGATAAGGCTCCTGAAGAGCGCGAACGAGGGATCACCATCAACGTGGCCCACGTTGAGTATGAGACAGAGAATCGGCATTATGCACACGTAGATATGCCTGGTCACGCCGACTACATCAAGAACATGATTACAGGTGCGGCTCAGGTTGATGGGGCTATCCTTGTAGTTTCTGCAGCAGATGGTCCAATGCCTCAAACTCGTGAGCACGTTCTTCTAGCCCGCCAAGTGGGTGTCCCTAAAATCATTGTTGCACTAAATAAGATAGACATGGTAGACGATGAGGAGCTTCTTGAACTCGTTGAGATGGAAACTCGCGAACTACTTGAGGAGTATGATTTCCCAGGTGATGATACGCCGATCATTGCTGTTTCAGCTCTTAAAGCCTTAGAGGGTGATGCTGATGCAGCAGCGCAGATCTTAGATTTAATGAGTCAGGTAGATGATTACATTCCTCTTCCAGAGCGAGATGTTGATAGGCCTTTCCTCATGCCAATAGAGGATGTTTTCTCTATCACGGGCAGGGGAACTGTAGTAACAGGAAAGATTGAACAAGGCGTAGTCCATACTGGTGATGAGATAGAAATCATTGGTATCAAGGAAACTCAGACGACAACATGTACCGGAGTTGAGATGTTCAGGAAACTGCTTGACGAAGGCCAAGCTGGGGATAATATCGGTGCTCTTCTTCGGGGTATTGATAAAGAAGAAGTTAAACGAGGACAGGTTCTAGCCGCTCCAGGGAGCATTACCCCACACACTAAGTTTGAGGCAGAAGTTTATGTTCTCACGAAAGAAGAAGGCGGCCGTCACAAGCCATTCTTCTCCAATTACCGGCCACAGTTCTATTTCCGGACTACAGATGTAACTGGAATGATCAATCTTCCAGATGGTACTGAAATGTGCATGCCCGGAGATAACACTAAAATGGAAGTAGAGCTGATTGCTCCTATCGCCATGGATGAAGGCCTCCGATTTGCTATTCGTGAAGGTGGTCGTACCGTAGGTGCTGGCGCAGTAACCAAGATCGTCGAATAGGTTAACTTCTCATGGCGAGCGGACAAAAGATCAGGATTCGATTGAAAGCCTATGACCATGAAATAATCGATCAGTCAACTAGAAAAATTGTTGAGACAGTTAGAAGAACGGACGCAAATATTCGGGGTCCGATCCCACTTCCAACTGACAAGCACCGCTTTACTGTTATAAGGTCACCGCACAAGTACAAAGACTCTCGTGAGCATTTTGAAATGCGAATCCATAAAAGATTATTAGATATCCTTGACCCGTCGGCAAAGACCGTTGACTCGCTCCAGCGTCTTGACTTGCCTGCTGGCGTAGATATAGAGATCAAAATTCAGCAATCGTAAGCTCTGAGTCTGCTCCTAATATAAGAAGCCATAAAGACCGGTGTTTGGGATGTAAATCACCAAGAAATCTAGGTGCTTCATTTATATAACGGGGTGGGGAAAAGACTTATCTTTCGGTATGATTGACCCTCGTGTGGTAATACAAATTCCATACAAGTGTCCAGATAAGCCAGTAATTGAGTGGAACTGTCTGGCTAAGCAAGCAACTCACGTAGCACTCTACATTGAGGGAAGTTTGGCCTGGGTCAAGCTTCAAGAATAGGCAAAAGTAGCAAAGACAAAGGGTCCTTATGGCAGGAAAAGCGATTGTCGCCAAGAAGGTTGGCATGACACAAGTATGGGATGAAGAAAATCGAGTGATTCCCGTAACTGTTCTTCAGGTTCCCCCCTGTCGTGTAGTGCAAATCAAAACCCCTGCAATTGATGGCTACAGTGCTGTTCAAGTTACCAGTGGAACAGTCGCAGAGAAGAACCTCAATCAAGCTCAACTAGGTCATTTTGTTAAGGCCGGTGTTTCTCCTGGCAAACAGCTTGTAGAGCTCCGAGTAGACGATACCGAAGGGTATGAGATAGGCCAAGAAATTTCTGTAGATGTCTTTACTGACGGAGACATGGTTGACGTCACATCAGTCAGTAAAGGTAAAGGGTTTGCGGGTGTCATGAAAAGACACGGTTTTGCAGGGCAGAGAGCAAGTCATGGAGCTCACAAGGTACATAGGAAGCCAGGTGCTATTGGCCAATGTGCGACACCCTCAAGAGTTTTCCAAGGGAAAAAGATGCCCGGGCGCATGGGGGCACAGAAGACAACCATCATGAACCTAACTGTCGTACGTTCTGATGCTGATGAGGAGATACTTCTAATTAAGGGTTCCGTACCTGGCCCACGAGGAGCAACGGTTGTTGTAAGAAACGCAGTTAAAGTCCCAGTTAGCTCAGGAGAAGTCCAGTGAGCAAAGTAGATGTTCTAAACACCGATGGCGGGAAATCAGGGACGATTGAGTTGGATAGCTCCATCTTTGGCATTGTGCCAAATGTTCCAGTGATGCATCAGGTTGTAAATGGACAATTAGCCGCAAAGCGAGCGGGAACTCATAGCACAAAAACACGAGCGGAAGTTCGTGGTGGTGGAGCAAAACCGTGGAAGCAAAAGGGAACGGGTCGTGCTCGAGCTGGGTCATCCAGAATGCCACACTGGAGAGGCGGCGGAGTGGCAATGGGGCCAAAACCTAGAAACTATTCACAACGAACACCCAAGAAAATGAAGCGTTTAGCGCTGTATTCTGCTCTTTCTGATCGAGCAGCATCAAACAACATCCTCATTGTTGATCAATGGGATTTTAAAACTCCAAGTACCAAAGAAGCCCAAAATTCACTGGCCGCTATAGGAGCAGAAGGGAAAGTGCTAGTTGTGGTTGAAGCAGATGACATCAACACGGAGAAGAGCTTTCGAAACTTAAATAACGTCCACGTTATTCCAGTCGGGCAATTAAATGTCTTCGATATTCTTGTAAGCGATTACGTGGTCTTTACTAAAGGCAACCTGCCAACATCTACAGCTCCCACTGCTAGCAAAGAGGCGAAGAATGAGGTAAATGAATGATTGATAGTAGAGATATTCTTCGGAAACCAATTGTGAGTGAAAAATCATACGTCCTTCTTGAACAAAACGTTTACACATTTGAAGTCCACCCTGACGCGACGAAACCTCAAATTAGGGAAGCCGTTCAAGAAATTTTTGGCGTCCGGGTGGTCAAGGTAAATACGTTGAACCGAAAGGGGAAACGTAAGAGAAATCGACGCAACTTTTCCTATGGGAGAAGATCTGACCAGAAACGTGCTCTTGTTACTCTTGCTGAGGGTGACTCAATTGAATTGTTTGATGTGTAGGGGAATGCGGTGACTATTAGAAGACGCAAACCGACCAGTCCGGGAAGAAGATTCCAAACTCAGGAAGACTTTTCAGAAATTACCAGAAGTTCACCTGAGAAATCTCTTACTACAAGCAAGCCAAAAACAGGCGGGCGGAACAACTATGGACGGAAAACCTCACGCCATCGTGGTGGTGGCCATAAGCAACTTTACAGGAAGATCGATTTCCGGCGAGATAAGGCTGGAGTCCCAGCTACTGTGGCTTCAATAGAATATGATCCAAATCGAACATGCAGAATAGCGTTACTTCACTATCACGATGGAGAAAAGCGCTACATCTTGGCTCCAAACGCATTAGAAGTAGGAGAGGTAATCCAGTCAGGTCAAGGCTCAGAAATCCGAATAGGTAATGCCTTGCCTCTTCGCTATATACCCGTTGGGACAGTGGTCCATAATATTGAATTGCGACCCGGCGGTGGTGGGAAAATCGCGAGAAGTGCTGGTTCAAGTGTCCAACTTGTAGCGAAAGAGGGAAGTTACGCGACTCTTCGGTTACCGAGTACTGAAATGAGAAGGGTCCCTATTGATTCAATGGCGACAGTCGGAGCAGTTGGAAATAGTGAGCATGAGTTAATCAAAATTGGTAAAGCAGGTCGTAATCGTTGGAAGGGGAAAAGACCGCAAACGCGCGGAGTTGCTATGAACCCGGTCGACCACCCACATGGTGGAGGCGAAGGAAAGACTTCCGGTGGACGCCACCCGGTTTCACCTTGGGGGAAACCTGAGTCGAGAACGCGAAGTAAGAAAAAACAATCTCAGAAATTAATCGTCAGACGACGCCGAACACGAGGCTCACGCCGATAAGGAATTGATATGCCAAGAAGTCTAAAAAAAGGACCATTCGTTGATAGTCACCTTCTTAAGAAGATTGATGGCTTGAATGCATCTGGCTCAAAGGAAGTTATTAAAACTTGGTCTCGCCGATCAACAATTATTCCAGACATGATCGGTCATACAATCGCAGTACATGATGGAAGAAAGCATGTTCCGGTTTATATAACGGAGACAATGGTTGGGCATAAACTCGGAGAATTTGCTCCAACGAGGACCTTTAAATTCCATGCAGGGCAAGAACGAGGGGTTCGCTAATCATGGTGGCTACAAAAACGAATGAACGACCAGGAACGCGTGCCCAAATGAAATATGTTCGCTCTTCCGCGTATAAAGTTCGGGAAGTTCTAAATCTGATAAGAGGGAAATCCTTTGCAGAAGCAACTGATATCCTCATGTTCTCTGAAAGAAGGATTAGTGAAACGGTCCAGAAATGCCTTGACTCTGCCGCCGCTAATGCGGAGAACAATGACAATATCCCCATAGAAGAGTTATACATTTCAGCATGTTATGCAGATGAAGGACCGACCCTAAAAAGGTGGAGACCTAGAGCTCGAGGACGGGCGACAAGAATTCGAAAACGTACCTGCCATATAACCATTATCCTTGGAAGATACACGCCTGATGAGCTTGAGGAAATACGAGAGCAAGCAAGCTTAAAAGGGTCTGATAATCAGCCGAGCGCCACTGAAGCGCGAAGGCGAAGAGTTGAGAAATCTAAACAATCCGATACTGACGAAATAATTGAAGAGACTGAAGTTATTGATGAGTCCGCAGTCGAAGCAGATGAAAGTGAAATATCTTCAGAAGAGGGAAGAAGTGAAGCAGATTCTGGTTCAGAAGATCAACCCTTTGGAGTTGGATCGGTCAACGCTCTTGAGGATGGATCCTCTCCCGGAGATGAGTATGTAATAAAAGGTAAATCTTCTACAAAGATTTATCACCCGCAGGAATCGTCCTTCTATGGACGAACCAAAGCAGACGTATGGTTTACGAGCGCTGAAGTTGCTGAAGCAGCAGGGTTCAGGCTTCCAAGTAACATGCAAAAAAAATCTGAAGAAGAGGCTGAAACGGATCAAGTTGAAGATACCAATGATGAGGAGAATAAGTAATGGGTCAAAAAGTTAACCCCTATGGTTTCCGTCTTGGAGTTACAACTGACTGGAAGTCACGATGGTTCGCTGATCGCGACTATGCAGACTTTGTTATAGAAGACTGGAAGGTTCGTGATTTTCTTATGACTGAGCTTCCACACGCAGCTATTTCACGTGTAGAGGTCGAGCGGACAAGAGATAGATTGCGTATAGATGTCCATACAGCACGACCAGGAATTGTCATTGGAAGAAAAGGTGCAGAAGCAGACCGGCTAAGAGCTGGACTTACGGAAATAACCGGAAACCCAAAGGTCCAACTGAACATTCAAGAGATAAAACAACCAGAGTTAGATGCAGCTCTAATAGCCCAAGGAGTAGCTGATCAACTAGCGGGACGCGTAGCTTTCAGAAGAGCTATGAAACGGGCAGTACAAAACGCTCAGAAGGCTGGTGCATTGGGGATAAGAGTCCAATGCTCTGGCCGACTAGGTGGTGCTGAAATGTCCCGATCTGAATGGTACAGAGAAGGTCGTGTCCCACTCCATACACTCCGAGCGGATATCGATTACGGCTTTAGAGAAGCCCATACTACGTACGGAAGAATAGGGGTAAAGGTTTGGATTTACAGAGGAGACATCCTCCCCTATAAGGTTCAAGCTGAGGAAAAAATTGCAAGAGAAGCTGCAATGGCAGTTGGCGAAACTTCAGGACCAAGCCACCCCAAGCAAATAGTCTCGTCCTCTGCTGCAAGGAGCAAAGCGGCAGCTGAAACGAACGAAGAGACAGATTCTGATGAATTGGTGCCTCTCGTTCAGGAAGCTGACCCAGAATTTGAAAAACTCCTTGATGAAGAAGAGCAGATAGCTCGACTCACGAACTCAAAGAACCAAACGCCGATCTTTCGACCTGGGGAGGCAGACTAATGCTGATGCCTAGGAAAGTTGCTCATCGCAAACACCAACGAGGGCGGATGAAGGGAAATGCCAAAGGAGGCAGTGAAGTCTCATTTGGTGATTTCGGGATACAGGCTTTAGAACCTGGTTGGATAACCGCCCGACAAATAGAAGCTGCCCGTATAGCTATGACCCGTCATATCAAACGAGGGGGCAAAGTGTGGATAAACATCTTCCCGGATAAACCAGTCACTGAGAAACCAGCGGAGACCCGAATGGGATCCGGTAAAGGAAACCCTGAAAGGTGGGTAGCTGTCGTTAGACCCGGGCGCGTCTTGTTTGAACTCTCTTATCATGATGAAGAAGTCGCTAGACAAGCTATTAATCGTGCGATTCAGAAACTCCCTATTCGAGCAAAATTCGTTAGCAGGAAGGAAGGGTTCTAATGGCGAAAAATCTTAAAGAGATTAGTGATGGAGACCTATTAGAAGCATTGGATAATTCTAAAGAAGAGCTGTTCAACCTTCGCTTCCAACTAGTTACCGGACAATTAGATAATTACAGCAGAATTAAAGAAGTGAAGAAAGAAGTAGCGAGAGCCATGACTGAACTTCGAAGTCGAGAGATTGCAGCAGCCGAGGCATTGGAGGAAGACAATGAGTGAAGAAACTCAAAAACGACTAAATCCCCGAAAAGTACGTGAAGGCCTCGTTGTATCAACAGCTATGGAGAAAACAGCTGTTGTAGCCATCATTGATCGAGTTCGACACCGTAGATATAACAAGACTGTCCAAAGGACAACGAAACTATTCGTACATGATGGCGAAAATGATCTCAATGTAGGTGACCGAGTCCGAATTCAAGAGACACGCCCGTTGTCAAAGAAAAAACGATGGCGATTAGTTGAAATCTTGGAGCGTGCACGATGATCCAACAAGAATCTCGTCTAAAAATTGCAGACAACTCTGGTGCGAAAGAAGTATTAGTTATTAAAGTCCTCGGTGGATCTAAAAGGCGTTATGGAGCTATAGGTGACGTCTTTGTAGCCACTGTAAAAGATGCTATCCCCGGCGCCCAGGTTAAAAAGGGTGATGTAGTTAAGTGTGTTGTGGTTCGAACAAAGAAAGAAAGCCGAAGAGTCGATGGTTCTTATATTCGGTTCGATGAGAACGCAGCTGTTCTGATAAATGAAGCTCGCCAACCAAGAGGAACACGTATCTTTGGTCCAGTTGGTCGCGAGCTAAGAGATAGGCAATTTATGAGAATTGTTTCACTAGCTCCGGAGGTCTTGTAAATGAAAATCCGTAAAGGAGACAACGTGGTCGTGCTCTCTGGCAAAGACCGAGGGAAAGAAGGTGAGGTCGCTTTTGTATTCCCTAAAGAGGGAAGATTAATTGTTACAGGTGTGAATATTTCCAAGAAGCATCAGAGGCCTACCCGTGACACAATGCAAGGTGGAATTATTGACAAAGAAATGGCCCTAGATATTTCAAATGTTGCAATTATTAGTCCAGAAGATGGCAAACCAACTCGTGTTGGATACCGCTTCGACCCTAATGGGACAAAAGTTAGGATCTGTAAACGAACAGGAGCTGATCTCTAATGGCGACGACAGTAATTCCTAGACTGAAAGAGCAGTACGTTGAAGTGATACGGAATAGTTTGAAAGAACAACTCAATAAATCAAACATCATGGAAGTCCCTCAGCTTTCAAAGATTGTTGTGAATATGGGGGTGGGGGATGCAGTAACGAAATCATCTCTATTGGAAGGAGCAATTTCTGATTTGAGCGTGATCACTGGACAGAAACCAATGCTTACTCGCGCTAAAAAGTCCATTGCTGGTTTCAAATTACGAGAAGGAAACGCGATAGGAGCAAAGGTAACTCTCCGAGGAGACCGAATGTACGAATTTCTAGACCGACTTATAAATCTGGCGATACCACGAGTTAGAGATTTCCGAGGTCTTTCGCTCCGTTCATTTGATGGTAATGGAAACTACACATTTGGAGTTACAGAGCAATTGATCTTCCCAGAAATTAACTACGACAAAATTGATTCCACGCGCGGTATGGATATCACAATCGTCACAACAGCAAAAACCGATCAAGAAGGCCGCGCTCTTCTTGAAGCATTCGCATTCCCATTCCAAATAGAAGGACAGAATTAAAGATGGCAAAAAAAGCTCTTGTAAATAAGCAACGCAAAACACCGAAATACAAAGTCCGAGCCTACACGCGATGCCGACGATGTGGTCGACCACGATCCGTGTACAGGAAATTTGGTCTTTGTAGGGTATGCCTCCGTGAATTAGCTCATGCAGGTGACTTGCCTGGTGTTACAAAGGCCAGCTGGTAGGAGGTGATTGGTAAATGACGATGACAGACCCTGTAGCAGATATGTTAACGAGAATTCGCAATGCGAATACTGCAATGCACGATGACGTAGCTATGCCTTCGTCCAAACTCAAAGAGTCACTAGCAACCCTTCTCCATAAAGAGGGATATATAAGTGATTTTAATGTTTCAGATAATTACGAATCGCCAGGGAAAACTTTAACGATTGAAATGAAATATTCCCCATCAAGAGCAAGAGTTATTTCCGGAATTAAACGAGTTTCAAAACCGGGTCTAAGGGTTTACTCTAAGTCCAATGAGATCCCAAGGGTGCTTGGTGGACTAGGAGTAGCGGTTGTTTCAACTAGCCAAGGCCTAATGAGTGATAGGGAAGCGCGAAAACGCCGAATGGGCGGCGAAATTTTGTGCTACGTCTGGTAAAGAAGGAATAAATGTCACGCATAGGAAGAGCACCAATAGAAATCAAAACTGGAGTAGAAGTTTCTATCAATGAATCTTTAGTGGAGATCAAAGGACCCAAAGGAGCCTTATCCCAGGAAATTCCAGAAGGGATAACTGTCGTGAAGGAAGACGAGCAGATACTGGTCTCCCGATCAAATGAGTTGCGGGAGACCAAAGCCCTCCATGGCTTAATTCGATCCCTTGTCAACAACATGGTGATCGGTGTAACAGAGGGATATAGGAAAGAGTTAGAGCTGGTTGGAGTTGGATATCGCGCACAGGCAAAGGGAAAGACCGCACTTGAACTGCAACTAGGATTCAGTCACCCAGTTAAATTCGCCGCACCGGAAGGGATCGAATTTGATGTTCCCTCTCAGACAGAAATAAAAATCAGTGGAATAGACAAGCAGGTAGTTGGTCAGGTCGCCGCCGATATCAGAGCTCTTAAAAAGCCCGAACCATATAAAGGTAAAGGAATACGGTATGTCGGTGAACGAATTATTCGAAAAGCCGGAAAGACAGCAAAGTAGGGATTTCTATGGTTAACGCAGCGAAACACAAAAGAGACGGAAGGATTCGAAGGCACAATCGCCTCCGGCGTAAAATTCAAGGAACGAGAGCGAGGCCTCGCTTGGCTGTCTTTCGTTCAAACCGCCATATTTCTGCGCAAATAATTGATGATGATCAAGGAAATACACTTGTTTCAGCTTCAAGTTTGGAATCCGGTATTCGTTCTGGAAATACCGGCAGTAAGGAAGCAGCTTCAAAGGTTGGGAAATTGATAGGGGAAAGAGCTAAAGAGGCTGGAATCAAAAGTATTGTTTTTGACCGAGGTGGACTTAAATATCACGGAAGAGTAGCCGCAGTGGCTGAAGCAGCGAGAGAGGCAGGTTTAGAATTCTAATGGAAGCTGATGAAGAGAAA
>MDTE01027673.1_pt1 | contig 16383 bp, 23 predicted proteins | sample 811231 | NCBI WGS metagenome assembly MDTE01 (sample SAMN05326651, study PRJNA326480) | marine metagenome | isolation source: seawater | place: Indian Ocean: Red Sea | collected 2010
CTTAACTACCCCAGAGGTTGCAGCGAGTGTGGCGTCTTTACCATTATAAATCGCCTTAGTAACTGAAAGACCACCATCAGTTTGTAATGAACCATTCGTTGCAGTGGTTGCTTCTGTTGTATCATCGACTTGAATTCTTCCACTAGCAGTAATCGAAGAACCTTCAATATTGGCTACTATTGTACCTATATTATAAGTGGAGTGCGAAATGTCCACCGCAGCTCCGGCACCCGATTCACCTGGAACGGCCGCGGCCTCGGCAGATTCGAAAATCTTCCATTTACTATCGCTAGCGTCTCTAAAAAAACCAGAATATTTGTTGGTCGAATTTGAAACGTGATGACCATAGAGACCAATGTCTAATATATCTGCGGTATTGTCTTTTGCTAACTTCATCAATGAATCCACGACTTCGTGTGTCGTGGAGTTGATCGTGTGCGTGCCAATGACAGTTAGGTCCCCGGACAAGTGAAGATCTCCACCGTTTGCAGTGCCATTCCATTTAAGGGCTGACACGCCGTCGCCGTCTTTGTCGAAAATTGTCCGATTATCCCCGCTTATAGTCTGGTCCGAGCCACGATTAGGATGCAGCATTTCTGACGCCTTGATATTCACGCGAGAGTTACTCATATTATTTTTATAACTTAATATAGATAAAAAATCTTAAGAAATAAACGCCGAATCAAAAATAAACGCATAATTAAAAACCTTTAAAAAATATCTATGATTTAACAAACAATGAAAGAATTACTAGAAAAATATAAATATTATATTGGTGGTTCTACTATAGGTATAATCTTAATCTATCTTATTTATAATAATCTCTTTAATAATATAGATAATAAAGAAATAAAAAAAATTAAAGAAATAAAAGAACTTAGAAAAGAAAAAAATGAAATTATAAAATCTGAAATATCTCATGAAGAATTTTTGAAAACTTTGACAGAAGAACTTCTGAAATTAAGAAAATCTATGGTAATCTTGAACGAAAATTATCTTAAAAGTCACAATAATTCTGAAAACTTTGAAAAACAATTCAAAAAAGATATTCTTAAAAAAAATATCATAATTGATACAATTCATATGGATGATCATTCATCGAATTACATTATTAATCTTGGAGATGATAACCTACCTGAAGTTTATAAGAATGTTATTGGATTTAGACTCATAAATGCTGTTATACCCTATACATTTTATACAGTAAATGATAATAATAATATTATAAAGATTAGATCCCTATCTGATTCCGAATTCCGTGAAATCAAGCTCGCCGCGGGCCATTATACTTTCACTGAATTAGGGGAACATTTACAGGAAAAAATTGTGGACGAAGGTGGCGCTTATAGTTCTTTTAAAGTTACCTCTAGTGGAGACGACCTTAAATATACTATTAGTGACATTGGGGGCACTTTTGAGATCGACTGGATTAATTCTACGTCTAATAGATTATTCGGTTTTTTTAAAAAAGTTAATTCCACAGGCGCAGATACATATACATCAGACAATGAGGCTGACCATAGTGTTCATTATATTGATTTAGTAATCACAGAAATTCCCAGCATAGCATGTAAAATAAATAATAAAGGAAAAGAAATAATATCTAGAATACCATTTAATGCCGCAGCAGGTAGTCTAATTTATTATCATACACCTGAACATGAATTACAAACAAGTAATTATTTTTATCCAATGAAATTATCTCAATTAACTATTCAATTAATTGATGATCATGGTAATATATATGATTGTAATAATGCTGATAATTCTTTTGAATTTGAACTAACAATTCTTCAAAATACAGCATTATTAAAATAAATAATTTTATTACAATAATTTTACATTGAATTATTATCTTGATCATTTAGCTTGATCACTTAGTAGTAAATCATCCACTTGTTTTACCATAGTACCTACGGGGAGAAGTTCCTCTGTTTTCCATTGAATCCTTGAGTTAGTTATTTCTATTAAATTACGAATATTCTTCAATAATTCCAATGGAATTTCCACTGTTGAAACCGAAGCATTATTTTGCGAATCTACACTTTCCATTTTTGAAGTTCCATATATTTTTTTTAATAATTTTAAACTTGCTTCATCTAATTCGGCTTTTATTACATCTTGAGTATAAAGATCCTTGTCTATCGTATTGTTATCCCACACAACACAAATCACACAATGTTCAATATTTGTCTCCCCACATTTACTTTTTTCCCCGAAAATAGTACAACCCTCACCCTTTGATGAATCTTGATATTTATATTTTCTCCAATGGGATTTTTTCATACATAAGGTGGACTCGTCTAATAATTCGTATTCTTTTACACATTGTAAAAGTGAAATTTCATAGTTCTTCTTTGTATTTACAAACAACATATTTAAGCAACCAACACAATCTTTTTTATGATTCAGAAGTGTATCTATACTATGTTGAATATATTTAGCATTGTATAAATCATCATCATCCATATTGATTAAAATATCATGTTCCGCATTTTCAGATAACCAGTTCCTTTTTTCACCGATACTCATTTTCTTTGGCATATATGTATAACGGATCTTTACATCAAGTTTATCTTGAAGTTCCTCAAGTTCTTTATCCTTGAATAATCTTTCGCCCCTTTCTCCATTCTTCCCAAATGAATCTAAAATAATCCATTCTAATTTATCCTTAGGATAATCATAATTCATTATATTTTTTATCATTAGAGGCAAACATTTTCTTCTATTAAATGTGGGTGTTAATATAGATACATATTCTAAATTTTTTTTTGGAATAACTGGTATAATTCTTTGATAATTACGTATCTCGTTGAAATTATCACTATATCCATCTCTCTGTGTGGCTAATACAGGATCGAAACACAACCAATTATCTTTTATCTGCAATTCGCGAATATATTCATCACAATTATAAGACATATTTTCGGGATCTTTAATTTTTTTTTGTAATCCTTCATTTAAATTATTCATTAAGATTTCATAATAATGTGATTTTACTATGTATGCATGTAAACAACATCCATTTGTAACTCTGATTAGTTCTTTATTGATACTCTTATATTCGCGAACCCAAGCACCAATATACAATACATCATAATCATAATCAATGTATTTAGTTATCATTTCTTTGACTTTATTGGGTTCATTTTATAATAAATCATCCTCAAAAATACAAATATAAGGCCAGTTCTCATCTATCGCAATCTTCAAACATCCGATGTGCGATTGAGCGCATCCGATTAGTCCTATTTCATTCTCAATAGCATTGAATCTTTTCGGTTTCTGAATTCCAATTGATTTTAATTGTTTTACACATTGTTTCTTACGAGTCGCTCTTTTTTCTAAATTTATATAGTAATGATAATCATTTAATTCCATAAATAAATTAATATATGTATTATTTTTTAAATACATATAAAGCAAAAATAATATTATATTAATGAAAAAACCTAAAATTTTACAAATTAAGCTGGGGGTGGGCTGCCTCCCGTTGATATCATTAATGTGCCACTCGAATTCCATAATTGACCTGTACTACTCGGATCACTCGTTGGTAAATTAGACATCATAATAACATTTCCAGAAATACTCGAATTACCCTTAATATCAACACCTGTATCTGTAACACTTAATCTTTCTGTATTACTTACAAAAATATTTACTTCTGTACTTGTTCCGAAATTTATGTATTCTCCAGTAGCACTTGTCCCTATTTTATTATCTGTAATTATATGACCCACGGCAAGTGTTAAATTACCGTTTGAGGGATTATATGTGAATGAACCGGTATCATCTAATAAACGATCACTTTCATCATTAAAAACTACAGGAAAATCTGTATTATCTGTTGAATTTGTCACTGTTGCTTTTGCCGCAGTATCTGAAGTTTTGCCCTTGATGATACCGTTGACCATTTATATTTATAATAGATATAAAATTTTTTATTTATTCCCGCGAAATTATTGAAAACTCCGCAATAAATCTACCCGCATTTTGAATTAACGTTAAACCTGTATTTGTGCCTCCTAACGCGTTATTGATAGTTAAAGTGCCACCCCCGAGTGGGGTGCCGGCGATGCTGTAAGTTGTAAATGTGACGTCCGTACCCGAACCCCCAGCCTCTATACTTTCTATTTGCGTGTCAGTTGAAAAATGTATTTCATTTGCGTTTTCCAGGTGATGCGCTAAAAATCTCCCGGATATTACTGATCCGCCACCAGAAATCGTTGCCCCTGTCATCCCTGCAAAAGTCGAATTGTTCAAGATAATGTGGGACAATTTACCTGTATCAATCCCGATTATAGTATATGTAAACTTATGATCAGGGTCTGGTCCGTGGAAAATAGGACTACCCGCCAAATTTGTAATTTTTCCACTCAAAGAATGGATTGTTTGGGGATTAATATCACAGACATAATTAAATTTTTTACCTTTATGTATTATAACTGAATGATTATTTTCAACTGTTTTATGTTCATTCGGTATAACTAACGAGTTAAATATATTATTATTATCCGAAGAACTCGCCACATTAGAATTCATATTAAATTCATTAATTTTTAATACAAAGGCGCAATTCGCGAGAGTGAAACTTACTGCATTACTATTAAATGATAAAAAATTATCTAAATATACCTCTGAATGTTTATCAATAATTAATGGCTCAAATAATTGAATATTAAATTCACCGCCAGCCCCTAAATGTGTATCTCCTGTAGCTGAATCGTCAACATCCAATACTAATGTCCTTTTACGATTTCTATTATTCACATATCCTGAATTTTGAAACATGTCAAATCCACTATTCATATTTATCTATATATATAGATAATTTATTTATTTTTAAACAAATAAATATATTTCTATATACTATAAATGACAAATAAAATATGTTGTGGAGGAGTCATCAGAGAAGAAGAAGCTTCAAGTAGTTTCCCTAATATACCACCTGACAGAACTAAAAATTGTTATAAGGAGTTTAATTATGATACTTGTGACCAAAATTGTTGTGAAAGATCAGGTACAGATTCACCATTTCAATGCAAACCTGACTCATTTGGAGGATATTGTCAAGATGAAACAGAACATGGTTATAAATATTTAGGAGGTAATATTGTTCCCATAACACCAGAGATGATTAGTGATCAATATTCAAGAATGGATGAATTATACGCTGAAAGCGATAGAAGATTAAGACAAAGAATGAGACGCGCCGAAAGAGTAAATACGATTAATTTATTGAGACAAAGTGAAATTATATCACAGCTAAATCCTACAAATAGACAATCAACAGATCAAGGGGATACTAATCAGGGATCTGAACAAGAACGATCATCATCTGATGATTCAGTATCAAATCTGTTTCAAAATATAGGTATTGGATTTTCAACAATTGTAATTCTATTTTCAGTATTCTTAATCTTAATGAAAAATGGGATTATTAAATTTCATAAATAATTATTTAAAGAAATATTGATTTATAATAAAAAATGAGTTGTTCGGATTGTAAAGATTTTCATGCTACTGTTAAAAAATTAAGAGATTTTTTTGAATCAAAGGGCTTCATCGAAGTTCATACCCAAAATAAATTAAGTATCCTAGCAGCCTGCGAGGATCCGACAACCATGTCCACCTATAATTATAGTGGAAATGTATGGCCACTCCCCCAAACAGGACAGATGTGGCTTGAACATTATCTACTAAATAATCCTGAAGAGAAGGGGTTCTTTTGTCTTAGCACAAGTTATCGCAATGAACCGAATCCTGTTCCTGGGCGTCATGATCTTATCTTCCCTATGTTTGAATTTGAAAGCCATGGGACTATGGATGATCTCATTCAACTTGAGAAAGAACTTCTTCAACATTTGGGATTTAGTGTAGATATGTATCCTGAGAATAAATATCCGGAAGGCGATTATGAAGATGTGGCCAAGAAGTATGATGTTGATATTCTTGAACATGAACATGAAACAAAATTAGAAGAAGATCATGGCCCTGTTTTCTTTCTTAAGAATTTCCCTGAAAGAACAAGTCCATTCTGGAATATGGCACTTCATGAAAATGATAAAACTCATGCCAAGAAAGTTGATGTAATTATTCACGGTATCGAAACAATTGGTTCTGCGGAAAGAAGCTGTGATAAAGAGGCAATGCGACAGACATTCAATACTATTTCCGATGGTGGATATGCCGATATGCTCTATGCTAATTTTACAAAGGATAGAGTTCAGGAAGAAATGAATACTTTCTTAAGTAAGGATTTCTTTCCTCGTTTCGGAGGTGGAATTGGAATGACACGAATGATCCGTGCTATGAAGATTTCTAAATTAATTTAACGGATTTTTATTATATTTATCCTCCAGTTTTTGGCATAAGTTTAACCATGGCTTTGTAGGTATATTTGTTCCCTTGGGTGTTCCTTTTGGTCGTCTATTATTAATAACTTTTCTTATCTCTTCTTCTGTTTTATCTTTATCAACTTGATTGTAAAATTTTATTAATATATCTAATTGTTCAAGGAATTTTTTTTCTTCAACAATTTCAGGTTTTTGAATACCCAATAATCCTTTCCATGTATCTGTAACTTCAATTGTATCCGGATTTTTAGATTCAGGATTCTTAATTATTGAACCGTGTGTTTCTTGTTGTTTATATTTCCATGGACGATCTACAGGAGCAGTTTCAGGATTAAATTGTAAACTAGCAAAAATATTTTCCCACTTTGTTCCGTAATCTGTTTTTTGAATCATTTCATTATATTTTTCTCTTGTTAGAATACCATTATTATTCTTAAATTCTTGAATCACTAAATCGATTAATTTATCATCAGTATCTTTAAAATCAAATCCCTTTTCATTATGTTTTATTATTTTAGGCCCTGATATCATAATAAAATCTTTATTCTTTACCCTTAATTCTTGAATCATCGATATAAATTCTTTGGATTCCCGAATTAATAAAGCATATTTCTGTCGTAATACTTTTTTTTCTTTGGATGAAAGATCATCATCATTTAATTCTCTCATTAATTTTTTCTTTTCTAAAGAATTTCTTTGTCTTTTTTCAATTAAATCATTCAAGAGATCTCTTTTTCTTTCTAATTCATTCAGTGAAATATAATCCGCATTTAATTTCTTTAAAGATTCTATTCCCGATTTTATTATTTCACTTTGTGTTTTAAAATCATCTTGAATATTTAAACGATCTGATAATTCATCTAACTTATATTCAAGTATATTTTTTGACGAATAGCTTAATGATCCATTGATTTGTTCATGATATTCTTGTTTTAATTCATCATAATTTATATATTTCGGTAATTCGATTGTATATTGAGGACCACATCTCTTATCACCTCCCTTAGGTCCACATGAATAAATTATTTTATCTTCATGAAAAATAAATCTCTTTTTCGTTGAACATTCTTTACATGTTTGAAATCTCTTTAAACCCGTTTGTAACTTATAAAAATCATCATAAAATTTACGAAAATATATATCATATTCTTTTTCCAATTCTGAATTCATTTTTTATATTATATAGTATATAAATATAATGGTGAAGCGAACCCAAAAAAGAAGAAATTATAAGAAAAGAAAATTAAGTAAGAAAAGAAAAATAAATAGGCAAAGGGGTAGATCTAAACGGAAATTATCAGGTATTAAGAAAAAATCAGGGATGAAAGAGCCAAGAAGATGTTTGGGGGGAGGGTGGTTTTACATGACGAAGACTCAAAAATATTATAATGAAAATACGGGGCAGACATATAAAAAGGATGATCTTCCAGAAGACGCTTTAGAGCCTTTACGTCATTATCTTCAAACACAAAATACATTAAGTAAAAGGGAGGAAGGGGCGGGGAGGGATAGGACACTAACAAAAATAGAAGAGATTAAATCTAAACTGGAAAAAGCGGAGAGGGATAGGACACTAACAAAAATAGAAGAGATTAAATCTAAACTGGAAAAAGGGGAGACTCTAAAACCGCCAAACCCCACAGATTTCAAATATGACTTCAACACGGAAACCGAGATCATTAAGAGGTTGGATCAGCGGGATAATGAGGAGATGTGGAAAGGCATCCGTATTTTAGCACCTTCCGCCCCACCCACAAAGGCGGTCTACCAGCCGCAGGTCGAGCAAGAGCAGGAGGATGTGACAGCACAAAGAAAAAAAGGAAAGAAACTATTCAAAGATCTAATTGAAGCAGAAGCGGCTTTTCTAGAGAGACTCAGTCCAGAGGCGCGTGATAGGCTCGACATGCAGTAATAGATACTCTTCAATAAATCTAAATCCCACCTGAAACATTCATATAATTATTAATTATTCAATTTTTTCTTTCACATATTGATGAAATCCTACTATTGTATTTTGTTTTTCTAATTCCTTTTGTTCACGGTCTTTTAATCTTTCATATAAACAAAGACCTCCTATTATTAATACTAATAATCCAACAATATTCACTAAAAATGAAATATTATTTGACGAAGAAGGAACTACTATTTTTTTAGGAACCGGTTTTATTATTTTTGGTTTCGGTTTCTGAAACAGAGAATAATCCACTAATTGAGGCTTTATTTTCATATTTGAAAACAAAATAATATTTAAAAATCATAATAAATTAAAATTTAAAACTAATATCTAAAAAGGTAACCAGTAAATGAACGATACCTATCCGCGATAAAATTAATAATATCTTATCATTCAATGATAGTCTCTTATTTGATGGAATCGGCATAAAAAATATTACAATAAAATATATTAATCCTATTATTGTATTCGTCGTTTTATCACTCTCATAAATAATATCTTCTAATGGCTTATAACCTCCTTCTGTAATTAATTGATAGACACTTAATGATAATTTATCATCTTTTATTTCATTTATATCTCTAATAATATACAATAAATAGAAGATATGTATTACATATATAGGATACCACATTGAATAATGATAATTTTTCCATCCTTTAAAATAACCTATCTTTCTTAAATAAATATCAAAATATATCGTCAAAAATACAATAATAATAATATTTAAAATTCCTAATGGTTTAACATCGGTAATAAAATTGTAGGTTTGATTCATATATTTATCATTATATTATTTTTTTACATGTATGTTTTTTACATGTATTCACCCTTACGAATGATCAATACATAATAAGCTAATAATCCGATCACTGTACTCACTAACCAGAAAGGAAATACAGTTTCATTTTTATTCAATCCAAAACATCTAAAATTACCTTGTTCATCAAACATCTTAGGATGCTTGAAATTATATAAAAAATAACATGCACCTAAATAAATCATTAACGCAAGAAATAATGTTTCATCAAACTCAAACATATTTATATAAAGTAGATAATATTTTATCTAGGATTAAACTATTTATCTAGGAAATTTATTTAATCGTATCCATTTATTACACATCCACTTTTCACCCGAAGTCGGGGGCAATCCCGCATGCTTCGATAATTCTCTTCTTTCAGTTAAATTATCCTCTAAATCAAAGAATAAAACCCCCTTTCCCTTTTCAGGCGAAATTTTACGATTCATTAATGGAAATTCGGTTTCACCCCCCTCCATATCATCATTCAAATAAATTATAAATGTTGCAAATCTTAAACCACCCTTTTTATAATCCTCAACACACCGCGGATCTTGTTTAGGATCACATGCATCCCAATGAGCTTTATAAAATTGACCAGGTTGATAATGTACAACTTGTAAATCTTCATATTTTTCAGGGGATATACCTATTATTTTTTCAATTCTATCATCAATACTTTTCATTAACGGATCTACAGAATTATTTAAAAATGTATTTTTACTTGTTCTTACCTCGGAAATATCATTTTTTTTAGAATCACCTATCACTGTTGATCTTTGAACTTTATTTCGTGATAATTCTATTATTTTATCACATTCCTCATTTGATAATAAATTAGGATATTCATAAATTTCACCCGAATTGAATCTTTGCAAACATTGTTTTATATCCTCCGGAGGCGCGATGGCTTGATTTTTATCAAAAAATATCTTATAAATAAAAAATAGAATTAATAATCCTATTAATATCGTTGTGACTATATTTTCATCATCAAATAATTCCTTACTATAAATTTGAATTGTATTAAACATTATATATTTAAAATATATAATTAAAGTAATTATGAATGATTTAAAATTTAAACTTATACCTGAAAAAGATTATCAAGAAACTGTAATAGAAAAAGGTATTCATCCTAAAAATAAACCAACAAATAAATATGCTCCTCGTACTAGATTATTCAAAAAATTTGACGATATTAGTCCCTTATTTAGAATAAAATCACCCGATAAAATAAAAAAGGAACTCACATTAAGTCCTCTTTCATTTAAAAATAAATAACTGACTATAAATAAAATGAATGAATTAATTCAACAATCACAAGAAACCCTTCTCCAAATTATTTTAGCGAATACAACTTCAGCTATGAAAATATCGAAAACTCTATGTGAACACTCTGAAGGGAATATCATGAAACCTGATCATATTATCTGTGGATTAATTTATCGTCTTATGATTCCCATGACAGATGAAGAAATTACTGAATCTATGAATACAGCTGAAGATATTATGTGTGATGGTTCAACATCAGAAGAAGAAGAATTAGAAGTAGTCGATGATATGGAAGATCTAAAAATTCAAAGAAAAATTCAAACAAATAACTGTAATTGTACTATTTGTTCGCAAGTAAGAGTATGTTTATGTAATTTTAATGAATATATTCCTAAAGATGAATTAGGAGATAAATTTAAAAAATCAATCTTAGATACATGTAAATCATACAATAAAATTATTTAAGGATCATCTTCATCATCAATGAATATCCATTCACTATCTTTTGTAATTCTTTTCGCTTGATACTTAATATCGGATAAATTCACTAAATTTTTATATAATTGAACATAAATATTTTTATTTAACTTGATAATTCCGTAAAAATTATAATTTTCAATGAAATTTAAAATACCATGATGTCTTAATTTCAAATATTTACTAAACGTATTGTATTTTTTATGATTGTTTAATTTATAAATTTTGGTTCGGGAATTCAATAATTCAACTAATTTATTCAATGATAATGTCTTATTTTTACTTTCACTCAAAATATCAATTAAATTTAAGTGAATAATTTCAAAACATTTTTCATCTGAAAGATTCCATTGAATTAAATTCCGAACCATTTTATAATTTTTTAAATAAATTAATCAAATTCATTTAAAATTCTAATTTCTTATTCTTAAATTTTTATATTGGATATATTTATCAGAATATTGATTCATCAAAAGTTCATTTTCATAAATTTTATCAATGAATAAATAAAAGACTTCTAACCAAGTCATTTATTATATTTAATTATTTTTAATAAATTTTTATATATATTAGAATATAAATGAGGGAACTCTTTGGCTGCAGTAATAAACCGAATACGGGGGGGAAGGAGGAAAGAAGGAAACGACCGAGCCGGAGCCGGAGAAGAGCTGGGGGCAGATGACCGAGAAGGAGAGGGAAGATGAGAGACGGTACGTGGCTGATAAGCTCGAGATGAAGTTTTGGACGTGGTGGGCGCACTACCAGTACCTCATCAACCACGACCGGGAATTCTCCGGGCGAGCGGCAGTGGGCCGCGTGCTGCGGCAGCGACTACACCAGATAGATACTACCGTAGAACTTTTTAAGAAGATTGGTAAATCAGAAAACGATGCAATAAAGGGAGTGGTGTCGTTGTGGATCATCTTTTTCGCTTACAGGTTTCGAGATGTGGACGAGCGCGACCTCGTGCCCTTCGCTGAGGTGGTCGAGGGCATGGAGGCTCTGGACGGCGTGTTCGGCGACTACGGTGAGGAGCCGGACCAGGGCCGCATCCGGTCGGAGGGCGACGTCTACTTCAAATATTTGAAGAACAAAGCCGGCAGCTTGCTGGACGAGGGGCTGCGGCTGCGGGGGAGAGGGTATCCTCTGGCAGAAATAATACTGACAATTATAGATGTCCTTGAAGATATGGTAGCGAAGGAGAAGGGGGATATCACGGACATTCGAGCCTCCGGGGTCATGGAAACCGTGGCCGAGGGGGATGAGGAGGAGGCGGAGGTGGAGCAGGGTGGTGGTGGTAGAAAAAGAAAATCATCTCGTAGAAGAAAATCATCCCGTAGAAGAAAATCATCTAGTAGAAGAAAACCATCTAGTAGAAGAAAATCATCTCGTAGAAGAAAATCATCTCTTAGAAGAAAATCATCTCGTAGAAGAAAATATACAAAACGTAGAAAATAATCAAGGGTATAGAAGATAAATAATTTTATCAATCAACAAGTAAAAGACCTCTAACCAAGTCATTTATTATATTTAATTATTTTAAAATGGATATTGATATTCATTATCCCTATGGAATACCCTTTTATACGAAAGAACCAGTCATACCCGTATTTTTTATTAATAATGATCAAGACTTCTTTTGTATTTATTTCGTTAAAAACAAACAAGTCGATAAATTAGCAGGAATTGTATTTCCTAATGATAAAAAAAAATTTCATTTCCCAGAAAAAAGTTTAATAGCTATTATTACTCAATCAAAACCTAACGAAGTATATCGTTATATTAAATTAAGACCCAATATGATTTATATTTATCCTTAAGGTGGAGTAGCGAAACCCCCACTTTGTTTTCTTTTTGATCGCTTCTTTTTCATAGATCTTTTCTTCTTCATAGATTTACGAGTATCCCTCTCTGTACATTTACATGGATTACAACGACATGGATTACATTTACAATATTTAGATTTTTTAACTTTTCGTTTCACTCTTCTCTTTGTTCTTTTTACCATTTATAATTTATTTTAGAAAATAATATATAATTATTCTATAAGATGGCTAAAAAGAAGACAAAAAAGAAATATTCTTTGAAAAAAGCAAAGAAAAAATTAATCTCAAAAGATAAATATAAAGAATTAATCAGGAAAAGACAACATCACAAAAAATTATCATTACGTCAACGAAAACAATTAGATCACGCTCTTTTTATTAATTATTGTTCATGTATTAAATCACTAAAATACAATGAAAAAGTAAAAGATTATTTAGAATATCCCGTATGTATGAGCTCAATATATACTAAACGCGGCTTTAAACCACCGAAAGGTGTCACTGTACGCTGTAAAAAATATAAACATTAACGGCGTCGCCGTCTAGATTTTCTTCTCTTTGATTTTCTCTTCTTTGTCTTTCTACGTGTAGATTTCCTACGTGTAGATTTCCTACGTGTAGATTTCCTACGTGTAGATTTTCTTCTATTTTTTTTATGGCGACCGCCGCCACCGAGGCGCTCGCCCATCCAGATCGCGCCGGTGGCTGCCTGGTCGTAGTCCGGAACGACCACAATACGATCACCATCGGCTATTGTGACTAAAGATATAGTATCTAAGAACATCTGCTTCGCTTCTTCATTTAGTTTTATGTAGTGGTCCCATACTTCCTTAGCTGCGCGCACGGCGACCACCTGCTCTGTACGTGGCTGGAGGACAAAGGGTCTCGGGTCTGGCACGTTTGCAGCGGAGCTCGGATCGGGTAGCAGTCGTCCGGTGACAGTAGGATCCAGATTCGTGAAAAGAAATATAAAATATAAAATCTAAGAATATCTGCTTCGCGGTCTCATCTAGTTTTGTGTAGAGGTCCCATACTTTCTTACCTGCTGCATCGTCCGGCCTCTTTGTTCATCTCATCCAACTCCTTGCCGCTCTCAACGTCGAACATGTCTGCGACATTGAAACCAGGCATTTTATAATAATAGAATACTTAAAAATTTGATTGTTAATTGATATTACAATCATATAAAAAAATGATTCAAATTATTTTAGATTTTGAAACAAGTGGATTAAATCCTTATCATGATGATATCATTGAAATAGCCCTCAAAGAAGTAGGAACAGATAATGAATTTACATGTCTATTACAACCAAAAAGTAATGAATGTATATCGTTAAAAATTACACAAATTACAGGGATTACTAATAAAATGTTATTTGAACAAGGTCTCCGTTGGGGCGATGCTTATGAACAAATGAATCAATGGTTAGTTAAAACATGTAAAGGCGAGAAATGCGCGATTATTTCTCATAATGGCGAATCTTTTGATTTTATCTTTCTTCGCCGAATTTTTAACGATCTCAATCATTTGAATATTAAACCATTCAAAATTCATAAAATAATCTTTATTGATACTCTTCTCTTAGCCAAAAGATTAATTTCAGGTAGAATGACATACAATCAAACATCATTGTGTAATACATTTAATATTCAATGTGAAGGCGCCCATAGAGCTATGAATGATGTAATCGCATTAGAACAATTATTTAATTCTCTTGCTGACATGCTAAATAAAGAACTCAATAAACGAAGAAATGTTTTTGATCATCCGCAAATTTTGAATGATTATATCACATTCAAAATTTAAATTTAAAGATAAACTATATATTCAATTAATATTCAATGATATATTTATTTCTATTAACTCCCTTTTTAGGTTTCATCAAAAATTACGTTAAATATAAACGGATCAATTTATTAGTTTTTTTAAGAACACCATTGATCTATTTTTTATTATTTATTACAATTCAAACACAAAACATATGGAAAATAATAACGATTGAAAGATGGTTATTTTTTATCTTTAAAATAATAAGATCGATGTGGCGAAATGATTATATTCGTAATAAAAATAAATATAAAATAAAATATAATATCTATTATAATGCCAAAAAGGAAGCCATCCAGGAAAAAGAAAACTCAGAATAGATTCTCTGAAAAAAAGGCGAAAGGTAAAAGTAAAGGTAAAGATAAAGTTAAAAGTAAAGTTAAAAGTACATCATATAAAGTTAAAAATAAAATAGCTAAAAAATCATCAAAACAAAACCCACCTATCTTTAAATTTAACCGATTACCTCAATTAAAAAAATCTTGTAGTTTACCTTGGGTTAAATTAAAAACTCCTGGCAATTGGGTTCCTGTTACTAAAGATATTTCAAGGACACTCCATTCAGATAGAATATTTGAAGATGGATCTGATCCTACCTCACAATGTAAATGGGTATCTCAAACGATTCAAACAGTTCAAGCAATTCAAGCGCACAAGCCGTTTGATATTATAGCACCAAATCCTGATAAGGATCCACAGATGAAACCTATCTCACCTAAAGATGTATGGTATAAACAATTGGCAAATTCTAAAGATTTTGAATATACATATTCCCCGATGTATGTATCCCCGAAAAATAAGCAAGGTTATCCAACTCACTTAAGAGAAGAATGCTATTTATCTGGCATGAGAATTGATGGATGGGAAGAATCTAAAGGAGATAGATGTCAGTGTGAACATATTGTACCTGCTATTGTTTTAGCAATGTTATTTGGTCTAGCAAGTGATAAATATGATATAAGTGCGGAAAATATTATACAAGATAAAAGTGTCTTTGCTGTTTATAAAGAACTATCCATGAAATTAAGAATTACTTCTTATGCATGGTCTCATGCTGTACCGAATATATTAAAAAGTGATAATCCGTTTATTTTCTTTAGTCTTGATAAATCTTTGGGAGTTAAAATTCTTGATTATGAAAATGGAAAAATATCAAAAAATAATATCAGAAAAACAGTTTCTGGATCATTCGCTTGGTCTTCAAAAAGTAAAATGCGAAACCAAGTACTTAAATTTATAGGGAGATTTGGAAGTTATTGGATGAGTATGAATGTAAAACAACAGTTGAAACATGTTGAAGATCAAATTAATTATATCACTGAAATATCTCAAAATATTATTGATGAACTAGAAAAATTATCTCCCGAACAAAAAAGACACCTTGTTTATATTTCCACTGGCGCGACCATAGATCATGTTAAACAAGTAATGCAAAAGAAAAGTCTCAATTATTTAGATGCAGTTAAAAAGGGGAAAAAACCAAAAGATACTGGTACATTAGAAATTTCCCCTGAAGTTCAAGCTTTCCATGAATGTTGTGAACAATCATTACAATTAATATCTCAAGGAGAAGTTATGGATTGGGGATCATTTTATAAAATGTTTAATGATATTTATTCCTATTTTAAATCTTCAATTACAAGTACCTTTAGATCAGCTATGGAAGGTTTAAGTGAAGCTTATATTAAAACTACGGAAGGAGCCAGAGAAAAGGATCAAGAAAGAACAAAAAATAGACAAATAAATGAAGCAGAAGATCAAGCAATGATTCAAGCTATGGATCAAGCTTCCGGTAAAAGGAAAGGGAAAGGGAAAGGGAAAGGGAAAGGGAAAGGGAAAGGGAAAGGGAAAGGGAAAGGGAA
>MDTE01104960.1_pt1 | contig 16383 bp, 17 predicted proteins | sample 811231 | NCBI WGS metagenome assembly MDTE01 (sample SAMN05326651, study PRJNA326480) | marine metagenome | isolation source: seawater | place: Indian Ocean: Red Sea | collected 2010
CTCAAGCATGTATTTTTACTTCAAAAAAAAATCTGAAAAAAAAAGGATTAAAAAATTTAATTAGATTACTCTCTAAATAACTTATCTTTAAACATATTCTGCTTAATTTAATTTATCCTTATCTTCTTCTGGATCAGAAATGTCTGTAATGTTAGCTTGTTCTGGTGGTATTTCAGGAATTTGTTTACCAGGTATTACACCATGTTTATCCTCAAGTTTCTTTATTTGTTTTTCTAATCCTTGTGATCCCCAAGATTTTGTAACTAGACTTTGTAGTTGATTAGCATGAGTTTTATAAGATTGAAGTGCTCCTTTAATAGCTGTTTTAACATCTGAGTATTTATCAAATATCTTGCTAGCAGAATTTATGATTTTACCGATATTTTCAATTTGTTTCTTTTCACTTTTGATTTGTTCAAAAACTTTAATCATATTTAGCAATTCAGTAGGGGATGATAAAATAAAATTTGCTTTTAAAGCCTCTGTTTGTAGGGTTTTATCGGCATCAAGTGTTACAGAATATAAGCTTGATGCTGGTAAAAAAACAATAATAGATTGTAAAGATTTTATTCCATATAGTTTGTTATAATTTTTCTTAGCCAAACCTTTTGGTCCAAATAAGTGATTTCTAACAGATGCTATATGATCTTTAAGATACTGTTTTTTTTGATTTTCATCTTTCTCATTAATATATTTTGTCCAATGAGTTAAAGACATTTTCGCATCAATGATATAATTTCTCTCTGGAAATTTTATAAGCATATCAGGAATTACATCTTTCTCTTCATTGTCATTAATGTCATAAGTTTTTTGTTTTTTTTGAGGAATAAAATCTCTATTCTTTACAAGATTTGCACTTTCTAAAAGATTTTCTAAAATTTCTTGATTAAACTTTCCTTGGTATGTGATGTTAGTTGTGAGTTTTTCCCACCAATTTGTATGTCGTGCAACAGCCTCATCATGCTTATTGATAGCTTTTTCTGATATTAATTTATATTCGCCTACACCTTCAACGATTTTATCAACTTTTTTGTAAAGTTCTTTTACTTCATTTTTTTTTTCATTCAGTTGGTCTACCAATTCTTGTTTTGATTCTTCTCCAGCTTTTATTTCTACTTGGCTTTTTGCTAAATCGATTTCTGCTTGTTTATTTTTTAAAAAAAATTGCCAAATGATTCCAAAAACTACTACTCCTACTAAAAAACCAATGATTAAATTTTCCATTATTTTAATTATCTTTTATATAGATAATAATTAAACTTAATAGTACAAGGTATCTTCAAAATTATAATGAAATGGAATAAAAAATATGATTATCCAACGTCCTCAAGAGTAACCGTAGGTGGAATTAGAAGATATTTATTAGGAGAAAAAAAATTACCTAGTGTTACCTCGATTTTAGATGCAACTAAATCTGAGGAAGATAAGGCAGCACTTGCAAATTGGCGTGAAAGAACTGGTGAAAAAGAAGCTGAAGCAATTACAAAAGCAGCTAGTAGTAGAGGCTCTCAAATGCATAATTATTTAGAGTCTTATCTATTAGGTAGAGAAAATTTAAGTTTTTTTGATGATAATGAGCAATACAAAAAGATGGCTAAAGAAATTATTGATAAAGGATTAATAAACAGACTGGAAGAAATATGGGGAGTTGAATGTACTCTTTATTATCCAGATAAGTATGCAGGTACTGCAGACTGTATAGGGATTTATGATGGAAAAGAGGCTATAATTGATTTTAAACAAAGTAATAAACCAAAAAAAATTGAATATATAGATTCTTGGTTTTTACAAACTTCAGCTTATTCACTTGCTCACAATATTGTGTATAACTCAAATATCACTTCTTGTGTAATTCTGGTATGCACGGTAGATAATTTGTTTCAAGAATTTAAAATTCAAAGTCATGATTTAGTAATTTACCAAAACTTGTTTTTAGGAAGATTAAAAAAATTTAATGAGCTTTCAAATTTAACTTAAGTACTTGATATAGAAAATAATGAATAAAATAGTAATCTACGATTATGAAACAACAAATAGCACTATTTGGGGGTCAATAATTGAAGTCGGAGCAGTAGTAGTTGATAAAAATCTTAATGAATTAGGAAAATTTAGTGTTAGAGGCAGAATGCCTGAAGGAGAAGTCCCAAGTGCGAAGGCATTACTTGTAAATTCTACAAGCATTGATTTACTTACTAAAGGCAATTATTCACATTATGATTTATTAGGTGCTATTGAAAATTTTTTTTCAAAGACTTCCCCATGTATGTTTTTAGGTTGGAATAATACAAATTTTGATCGATTTATGACTCAATCTAACTTTTTTAAAGGGAACCGTTATCCTTATATTACTCATTCTTCACCAAATAGTGAACATGATGGTATACACATAGCAAGAGCCGCCCAACTTTTAAATCATAAAACTTTAAAAACAGGATTAACTGAAAAAGGTAATCCATCTTTTGCTTTGGAGTCTCTTGCCACAGCTCAAGGATTTGATACCTCACAACAACACACAGCCTTTCATGATGCTTATACAAGTTTAAAAATTCTTAGAATTGTAAAAAATAAACATAAAGAAAATTGGGAAAAATTTTTAATAACTTCAACAAAAGCTGGTTGTGAAACTCTTTTGAAGAATGAGGGAATATATTCAATAAATGAAATTATAAATGGAAAAGATTATCCTTATCTTGTTTGCAATATGCATCCGAATCATAATTCTCATCTTTATTATAAAAAATCAAATGATAGGTTTGTATATGATTTAAGAAATGATCCTGAGCCTTTATTAAATTTGTCAATTAATGAATTAAAATCTGTTTTAAGTAAAACTTCCCCAAAAATAATTCGAGTATTGAAAATTAATAAAGCACCAGTGATTTTTGATAAACAATGTGCATTGGAATATAAATATCCTAAAGGAAATCCTTACATTAAACTTGGTTTGGAAATAATACAAAAAAGAGCAAAAATAGTTAGAGAGAGTGAAAAGTTTTGCCAAAATATTCAAACAATTTATAGAGAAAAGGAAGAGGAAGATGAACAAAATAAATCACAGGAAGATAAACTGCCAGAGGAAACATTGTATGATAAATTTATACCTAATAAAGATACAGCTCTTTTTAAAAGTTGGCACAGTTCTTCATGGGAAGATAAGTTAAGATTATTAGATAAGTTTCAGGATAAAAGATGTAGTTGGTTTGGGCAAAAAATTATTTATCAAGAGGCTCCACAAATTCTACCACCTGACTTATACAAAAATATTAAAAGTGAAATTGCTAGAAGAATATTAAGTAAGAATAAAGAAAAATGGCAAACAATAGGGATGGCATATAACGAAATTGATACACTTAGAAATCAAGCAGATAATAGAGATGATGAAGCAGAATTAATAAAATTAGATGAAATAAATGAATTTATTATGTCAATTGAAAAAAAATACGAAATAGCATAGTTGACTTTAATGATAATAATAATAGGTAAGATATATGGTTACAGATTTTAAAGATGAAGATTTTGAAAATAAAATCAAGAACGAAAACGTATCAGTAATCCAATTTTCCGCGGAATGGTGCGGTCCATGTCAGGCCTTAAAACCTGTAATGGATAGGCTATCTGACGAGTATAAAGATAAAGCTAGTTTTTATTATGCTGATATAGAGGATGGAGGAATTAATACTGGAAGTGCTGCAGGCATTAAAGGTGTGCCCACTGTAATTATTTATAAAAAAGGTGTTGAAGTAGATAGAAAAGTTGGTGGAGTTCCTGAAGGTCATATGAAAGAATTTTTAGAAAAAAACATTTAATTTAAATTTAATATTTCTCCAGCCAGATACAAGGATCCTGTAATTAATATCATATCATTTTCTTTGATCGGAATTGATTTTATAGCTTTAAAAACGTTTTCTTTATATTGAACATTTTTGAAGATTTTTAGCTTATCTTTTAATTCTTTTCCATTAATAGAGTTAGGTTGATTTGGAATATCTATAGTGGTTAAAGATGAGATATTTTTAAAATAACTCATAAATTCTTGGTGATTTTTGTTAGCCATCATTCCAAGAATTATATGTTTATTACAATTTAAACTTTCTAAAAATTTATTTAAAACCTTTGCACCAAGTTGATTATGAGATCCATCTACGAACAATCTATTATTTTTAACCAAATCTTTAAGATTGCCCTTAGTTATTTCTTGTAATCGTGCAATATTGTTTATTTTAGTTATTCCTTTTTTAATATTTTCTTCATTTACATTTAATAGTTCTATAGATCTTAAGGTTGCAATTGCAGTTGAAATATTTTCAAGTTGAAATTGACCGTTAACATTTGGTGTAGGAAGTTTAATTCCACCATATTTATCTTCATAATAAAGAAAATTATTTTCATTCAGTGAATAATTATAGTCTTCATTAAAAAAGAATTTTTTAGAGGAGTTATTTAAAATTACTTCTTTAATTTGATTAGAAATTTCATTTGTACTTTGACTTGCAACAATAATATTAGAATTTAAAAGGGCAGAGGTTTTTTCAAATATTATTCTTTTAATTGTTTTTTCATTTTTAGGAAGCCAATCTAAGTGGTCTAAACCTATTGAGGTTACAACACTTGCAAGGTTTTTTTTTAATATATTTGTTGCATCAAAACGATGAAATAAACCAGTTTCTATAAGGTTGATATTTTCAGGGAATTCAGCAGCTTTATAGAAATAAGCTGAAGTTAATATTTCGAAAAAAGTAATTGCTTGATTATTATTTACTTGTTCGATTTTTTCTAAAAGATTAGCAAGCTCATCATCATTTAATTCTTGATTATTAAATACAAATCTTTCATTAATTTTTTTTATATGTGGGCTAGTATAAATATTACATTTAAAATTTGCTTCCTTTAAAATTGCGTACATAGCTTGAATTGTTGAATATTTTCCATTTGTTCCTATAACTGAAATTGCATTAATTTTATCTTGTGGATTATCTAATTTATTACAAAGATTTTTTACTCGATCTAGAGAAAGATCAATTTCTTTAGGATGCAGCTTTTGTAAGCGATTGACTATCTTCTGAAGTTTCATTTTCTTCAGTGCTTATAGCAGAATTTCTCTTTAACAATATTGATAATAAAGTTCCAATTTTTTCCACTAAATCTTTTCTTTCTACAATTAAATCAACAAAACCAGTTTTTTGAACATACTCACTAGTTTGAAAATTTTCTGGTAATTCTTCATTAACAGTTCCTTGAATTACTCGTTTACCAGCAAATGCTATCAATGAGCCAGGCTCAGCTATATGAATATCTCCTAACATAGCATATGAAGCTGTAATTCCACCAGCTGTGGGATCAGTAATTAGAACTATATATGGCAAATTATTGCTTTTTAATTCATTAATTGCGAGAGTGGTTCTTGTCATTTGAGATAAAGAAATTAAGTTTTCCATCATTCTCATGCCTCCACCTGCACTTATACAAATAAATGGAGTTTGATGTTCGATTGCATGTTGAACTCCATATAGAAAAGCCTCTCCTTCTGCTGATGCCATAGAAGCTCCTAAAAAATCAAAATCTGAAGCAACCGCAGTAACTTTAATGTTTTTGATGTTTCCACAAGCAACCATCATTGCACAATCTAAACCAGTTTTTTTACGAGCATTTTTTAATCTATCTTTATAAGATTTTGAGTCAGTCCAATTTAAAGGATCATCCTTAGGAATTGGAGTTTTTAATATTTTATAATTATTCTGACCAAATAAAATATCAAATCTTTGGTTGGGTTTAATTCTATGATGTTTGCTGCAATCAGGACAAACCCATAAATTTTTTTCTAAATCTTTTTTTAATATCGGACCTTTACAACAAGATGTCCAATCACTTTTTGCTATTTCTTCTTTTGTAGCTCTTTTATGAAAAGCAGTTTTTATCTTTTCGCCAGCTTTAATAATTTTAGTTATCCAATTCATTTAATTTTATTTTTTAATCTTTTTACTATATTACTTACATTTGTGACAGGATTTTGTCTATTATTTAAACATTTAGTTATTTTCTTACAAATTAAGCTACCTACCACAACCCCATCTGTTTTTTTAAAAAATGATATCGTTTTTTCAGTTATTCCAAAACCAATTACTAAATTTTTATTTGAATAAATTTTTTTTATACTTTTATAATTATTAAATATTTTTTTTGGTGAAATTTTGAATTTTCCACCCGTAGTACTCAGTGAAGATATATAATAGCACATGCTATGACTATCACGTTTAATCTTAATTAGTCTTTCTTTTGTTGTAGTTGGAGATAAAAGTTGAACAAATTCAATTGAATTTTTTTTACACTTTTTAGCAAAAACTCTATTTTCTGGCCATGGAAGATCTACAATAATTAAACCGTCAACTCCATTTTTTCTACAATCTTCTAAAAATTTTTTTTCTCCATATTGTAGAATAGGATTATAATATGTCATAATAATTAGTGGTTTAGCCAAATGAAATTTTTTATATGATTTAACTATTTGAAAAATATTTTTTGTTTTCATTCCATTTTTCAGAGACCTAAAAGTAGAGTTTTGAATTTGTCCACCATCTGCAACTGGATTATTAAATGGCAAACCAAGCTCTACAATAGAAACATGTTCGGATATTTTTTTTAGAATTTCTAATGATTTCTTTTTTGAGTTATCACCTGCAACTGTATAAGTTATAAGAGCAGGTATTTTCTCTTTTTTACATTTATTAAATGCTTCAGCTATAAGGCTTTTTTTCATCTTGAATATTTTCCCAATCTTTTTTTAATTATATCTTTGTCTTTAAAACTATCTCCACAACTATTAACCACCAAGATGGTATCTTTGCTTAACTTTGGTGCAATTTTTATTGCATATGAAAATGAATGTGCAGGTTCCAGAGAAGGAGAAACTTTATGCGATTCGTATTTTGTCACAAGTTTATATGCTGATAATGCTTGTTCATCAGTTTGACTTACATATCGAGCTCTTTTTGAATCTTGAAGAAAACAATGAAGAGGTGAAACGCCAGGGTAATCTAAACCTGCAGATATACTATCTGTATGTAAAATTTGTCCATCATTATCCATTAAAACTCTTTGTTTTGATCCATGTAGAACACCTACTTTTGCACCATGACTTAGTGGTGCTGCATGTAATTTACTTCTTTTAGGACCACCAGCTTCAACGCCTATCAGTTCAACTTGCTCTTTGTCATAATCAATAAAAGAATTCCACAATCCAAAGCTACTCGAGCCACCACCAACACAATTTAAAAGCTTCAATTTTTTTGGGATTCTTCCAAATTCATTAATAATTTGTAACTTTAATTCTTTTGAAATTTGAGACACACTCCATCCACAAATTTTTATAAAAATATTTGCGCCAACCGTTGACCCTGTACCAACATGAACTCGATCACAATTTGAAACCCAATACCTCATTAATTCTGAAACAGCTTCACATAGTCCTTGTCCACCTGTAGTTACAGGAATTATAGTTGCTCCATTTGCTCTCATTGCATCGCAGTTTGGTTTCTGTCTCAAAATATCTTTTTTTCCCATAAATACTAAAAGTTTCAGACCAAAATACTTAGCCATTATACTGAAAGTTTTACCGTTATATCCGGCTCCTGTGTCTGTTGCGATAGTATTTCTATTAGAATACTTACAAAGCATCGCATGGGTTAGTGCTCCGTAGCATTTATGTGCACCACCCTTTGCTTCCGAAACCACCTTTGCATAAATTTGAGCACCACCTAAGTAATTGCTCAAGTTTTTAAGTTTTACAAAAGAAGTGGGTGTACCAACAAAGTTTTTTAAATGATAATTCCATTCATTAACGAATTTTTTATTTTTTCTCAATTTTTCAAATAATTTTTCAAGGTCTGTAACTGGTTTTCGCAATGTCTCTGGAAGAAAATTACCACCATATGGACCCCACATTCCAAATTTATCGTGCTGGTCAATTAAACTTATTCCCTTTTTAATTTTCATTTTTTATATCTTTAATTTTGTTTAAGAAAATTTCTATTTTGGAAATATCTTTTAATCCAGAAGTTTCTAAACCTCCAGATATATCAATAATATCTGCTATTTCTTTATATTTTTCAAGGTCATCATTGAATTGAATATTACCTGCTAACATAACTTCTTTATCAAATTTAATATTTTTTATTAATGAATGGTTAAATGACATACTTTTTTCATAACCCTTGCTGTCAAATAAATAAATATTAGCGACATTCTTATATAATTCATGTCTTTTGACATCTTCAATATTTTGAATTGTAAAGGCAACTATAATTTTTTTATTATATTTTTCTTTTAATGTTTTTATTTGATCTGGTATGTAATCATAAATTTGATAATAATCAAAAGGTAAATCTTTGATTTTTTCTAAAATATTTAGATTAGGTTTAACCAGAACTGCAACATATGAGGATTTTTTTTTATCAATTGATAATAATGTCTTTAATTTTTGAAAATCCACATACCTTTTGGATTTAGGATAATTAACTATAAAACCAATAAATTCTGGCGGATAAGGATGGTTAGTTAAAAACTCTAAAGTTTTTGTATTAGAAATTCCACAAATTTTAGATTTCATCTAATTTAAAGAAGATAAAATTTTCTGAATATTTATTTTTGGATCACCAATTGTAATAGGTCTACCTATTATTAAGCAATCACTTCCTTCTTCTAAAGCTTGTTTTGCATTCATAGTTCTTTTTTGATCATTTTTATTTTCATCCTGTCTTATTCCTGGAGTAAAACATTTAATATTTGGAGCAATTTTCTTAATCATTTTAATTTCAAGAGGACTACAAATAACGCCATATAAGCCAGCTTGATCAGCAATCTTTATAAGTCTTAAAACTTGTTTTTCTACATGATCTTTAAATCCGATCTGAGTTAATTCTTTATTATCAAAACTTGTTAAAACAGATACACCAAGAAGTTTAATATTTATTTCATTAGACACTTTATTTGCGGCTTTTAGTGCGTCTAAACCATTTAATATATGAACTGAAGCATAACTTATATTTAATTCTTTAAGAGATTTAATAGATTCAATTAGTGTATTTTTGATATCAAAAAACTTACCATCATAAAAAATAGGCTTATTAAATTTACTTAATTCTCTAATTTCTTCTGGCGAATGTTTTGTTATATATTGAAGACCTATTTTAATTCCAGAAATATCTTTATGTATTTTAGAGAGCAAATCTAAAATTTCTTTTTGACTTGAAACATCGCAAGCAACAAAAATATTTTTATTCGTCATTATTATTAATTTTTTTAAACAAGTCTTTAGCCATTTTGAAGTGAATTATTTTCTTTTCTGGGGTATTAACTTTTTCTCCAGTTTTGGGATTTCTAGATATTCTTGCTTTTTGAGTTTTTGTTGAAAATATTCCAAATCCTCTAAGCTCAACCCTTTCCTTTCTTTTAAGAGTTCTTTTAATTTCTTTTAAAATGATATCAGTAAGTTTTTCTAGATCTTTTTTTAAAAAGTTAGGATAATTTTGAGAGAGTTGTTTTAAAAGCTTTGATTTTACAATAGCCAATTTATTCTTCTTTAATTATTCTTTGTCCTCTTTTTTTTTCAAATCTTCAGATAAAGAGGAGAATGGTAAGTTTTTACCTGAGTCTTCTGCTCCATATTTCTCTAAAGCTTCTTTTTTAGCCAATTCTTCAAGGAGCTTTATACTTAAAGTTGCTTTTCTTTTGTCTAAATTTAATTCTCCTATAGCGCAATCTATTCTTTCGCCACCGGTAAATCTCGAAGGTCTTGCATCAGTAGCATTAATTGCTATTTGAGACTTTTTAATTTGGAAGTCCATTTCGCAACCTTCGGGTCTTACAATTAAACCTTTGTTATCTGTTGAGATAATTTTAACAGTAACTATTTGATTAACCTTTTTATCTTTAAACCAATCAAATGGATCTGGTTTTGTTTGTTTTAAACCTACTCTAATTTTTTGATCAGAAACTTTAATCTCCAAAACTTTGACCTTTATTTTGTCACCTTTTTTATATTTTGTTAACTCATCCTCGCCATTATTTAGATAGGTTAAGTCGTTACAATGTAAGAAAGCATCTATATTTAGATCTTTTACTTTAACAAATAATGAATATTCATTTTTATTAACCACTTCACCTTCGATTATTGTTTCAACTGGATATTTTTTTTCAAATGTTTCATATGGATTTTCTTGTGTTAGTCTATGGGAAATAGCAACTCTTCTCTTGTCTTTATCTATCTCAGTAATTATACAATCTATTTCATCTCCTATTCTAAACATTTTTTTTGCTGTAATATTTTTTTTAGTCCAGCTTAGTTCACTTGAATGAAGTAAAGTTGTTAAACCAGGTTCTAATTCACAAAAAGCACCAAAGTCCATAATTTTAACTACTTTAGCCTTATAAACTTTATTAAGCTTATAGTTTTCAATATGTTCAAATGGATCTGGAGATAATTGTTTTACAGAACAACCAACTTGTAGTTTTTCTTTATCGACAGAAATAACTTTTAAATTATGTTTTTCTCCAATATTAAATACTTCATCTGGGTGATTTACTCTAGAATATGAAATTTCCTGTAAGTGAACTAATACATCAAGCTCGTTATTTACATTAAAAAAGCACCCAAAAGAACTGTAACCTTTCACTTCAGCATCTTTAATGATATCTCCGACTTTATATTTCTCTATTATTTTTGCTTTATCTTCTTTTTTAAACGAAGAAATAATTTCTTTTCTTGAAACACAAGCATTACCTCTAACTTTATCTAATTTTATTAATGCAAATTTTTGAGGCTCATTCATCAAGTGACTAATATCTTTAAGAGGTTTATCACTTATTTGAGATCCTGGTAAGAACATTAATGAACCTGTATCAATATGTTCGACAATGCAACCACCTTTGCATTTAGATGTGATTTTACCAATGACGGGTTCATTTTTTTCATAGGCTTCAACTAATTTATTCCAACCTCTAATTTTTTGTGCTTTGATTGCTGATACAAGAATTTCACCATTTTTATCTTCAATTTTTTCTAACAATACAGAGATTGTTTCACCAACTTTTATTTTGTCAGTTAATCCCATACTTTTTAATTCATTTATATCTAAAACTGGTTCACTCTTAAGTCCTTCAACAAATAAAAATACAAATTTTTCAGTAATCTTATTAATTTTACCATTAATTATCTTTCCTTCTTCAATACTTGCTTTTGAAAGTTGGCTATTTAATAATTTTTCAAATTCTTGTGAAGCTGGAGTTGAAAGATCTTTATATATTTCCATTAATAAATTTTTTTATTCCTGTTTTTATTTTTATAAAAAACTGAGCTTTTTTAGTTAAAATTAATCTTTTTATCAATACTAGAATCTTAAATATTACATAAATTTGTTGTTATTATTTGGATTTATTGAATTTTGGCACCTAAAAATCTTATTTTTTTTAAAAATGATGGAAAAGAAGTTTTTATCGCTTCTTTATTGTATATATACCATTTTCCTCCAAAAATAAGAGCTGCAATTGTGCTAGCCATAAATACTCTGTGATCTTTTAAAAATTTTTTAATAGTTATTTTTTTTTTTATTCTTAAATTTGGATTTCCGTATATCTTTAAACTATCTTTAGTAACAATATTTTTAACTCCCATCATTGATAAAATCTTTGATCCCCATAACAATCTTGGACTTTCTTTTTGATTGAGCTCTGATAAATTTCTAAAGGTAGATATTCCATTTGCTTTAGCCGCAACCAAAAAAATAAGTAAAAGTTCATCAATTGCTGCAGAATTTAATTTTGTTGGGCAATTAATTGGTTTAAGTGATTTTGTACTTTCAATTAAAAGATCTGCAATTTTTTCTCCTTTATAATTTTTGGTATTTTTAAAACTTATTTTAACCCCCATTAACTTTAAGATTTTAATAATACCAATACGAGAAGGGTTAATATTTATGTTTTTAATTTTTAATTTTGAATTTCTAGATAACGCAGTTAAAACTATAAAGAAAGCACCAGAGCTTATATCAGATGGAATTTTATAGTTAAGTGGTTTAATCTCTTTTTTTCCTTTAATTCTTATTAAGTCAATATTTTCTTTTTTATTTATCTTTATTTTTAATTTTAAGTGTTTGAATAATAGTTCACTATGATCTCTTGATTTTTTAGCTTTAATGATAGTTTCTCCGTTAGTATTTAACGCTGCCAACATAACTGCACTTTTGCATTGAGCCGAACCTTTTGTTTCTTTATATTTTATTGATTTTGGTGAATTAGTGCCTTTAATTATTATTGGCAACTTTCCAGAATTGGTTTTAAATTTTGCTCCAAATTTTTTTAAAGGCACAGTTACTCTATAAAAATCTCTTTTTGATAAACTTTTATCACCAATTATTTTAATTTTATTTTTTGTATGAACTAGTAAACCCATGATTAATCTAGCTAGAGTTCCAGAATTTCCTGCATTAAGTATGATATTTTTTTTATATTCATATCCGTTAAGACCTAATCCATTTATTTCACATATATTTTTTTTTAATTTTATTTTTATACCAAGTTTTTTTAAGCAATTGAGTGTGTTTAATACATCTTCTGATTTTAAAAGATTTAAGGATTTTGATTTTCCTTTAGCTTGTGAAGCTAATAAAGCCCATCTAATAGATAAACTTTTATCACCTTCAATTTCCAAAACCTTATTATATGGTTTAATAATATTATTTATTTTAATTATGCTTAACATTAAATTTTAATTAACTAATTTTAAAAGACTCGCCAAAGTAAGCTTTTTTAGCATCAATATTTTGAATTAAATTAGTTGGTGTGCCTTGCGCAACCACTTTACCATTATGGATTATGGCCGCTGTATCTACACATGCTAATAGATCTCTGGCCTGATGATCACACAAAATTACAGATATATTATTGCTACTTTGTAAATCAACAACTATTTCTTGAAGTGTTTTAATTGTCATTAAGTCTAAAGCTGCAAAAGGCTCATCCAACAGAAGTATTTTTGGATCAGAAACTAATGCAAGAGCAATTACTAATTTTTTTTTTTGACCTCCAGATAATAAATCAGCTTTGATATCTCTAATAGGATCTAATTCAAATTTTGAAAGTAAAGAATTTATTTTTTCTTCCCTATAACTTAAATTCTCAATTGTTATCTCAGCTATAGCCTTAAGGTTTTGATAAACTGTTAGGTCGTGAAAGTACCCACCATTTTGTGGAACAAAGCCAATTTTAAATTTTAGAGTTCTTTGATATATTGGGTATTTATTTACTATTTCAGAGTTTATTATAATTGAACCGAAATCAGGATAAACCAAACCAGTAATTAAATTAAATATTGTTGATTTTCCAACACCGTTTGGTCCAAGTAATCCTAATATTTGTCCATTATTTAATTGTAGATTTATATTATCTAAAATAATTTTTCGACCATATTTTAATGAAATCTTATCAAGTTTTAAAATTGCACTTTTGTTTTTGAAAGATTTTATTCTAAATTTTTTTATATTAGACATTATTGTTTAGTAGTAACTTGTACATTAGAGTTAGCGTTATCCATATATATTTCAATTTTTTTTGTGATCAAATCTATTTTTACATTATCTGCGGTAATAGCTCCTTGTATTCCATCATATTCTACATTTTCATAAATCATTATTATTTTATTATTGAAATCAAGATCCATTTTGTCTGACAATATGATGTTATCTAAATATTCTATACGAACTTTTTGTCTAAATTTAGTATTATGATTTGAATTATTATAAATTGCTTGATCAGAAGTAATTGTTAATGGAATGTTTGTCTTATCAATAAACATTGCTACAACTTTTTTCATATTTACTACTTCAATGCCATTTTGATAAGTTATTTCACTTAAATCTGCAGTAATTATATATTGATTATTCTGATCTATGATTACATCATATTTTAGATTTTTAATTAAATTATTTTCAAAATTAATTTTTGTTTCATCCTTTAGTGAATCAATTTCTGCTATTGGTGAATCAATTTCTACTATTTGTTTTTTTTCTTCTTCAAAATAAGTTTTATAAAAAATTATTGAAATAACTATTAAAAATAAAAAAAGGATTGACTGTATAACTTTTTTCATTTTTGTTAAATTATTTCAAAATACTTAAAAGATTATGAATGTGAATGACTCCAATAGTTTTCTTTTTATTATTTTTTTTATAAACACATACATTTGTAATTTTTCTTTTATTCATTTGAGAAAGGATTTCCGTAGCTAAAGTATTTTCTTCTACAATATAAGGTTTTTTAGTCATAAAAGATTTAATTTTTAAATTTTCAATTTTTTGTTTTTTTTGCATTAATCTTTTTAAGTCACCATCAGTGAAAACCCCTACATTTAAACCTTGATTGTTTATTACAACTAAAAAACCTAATTTTTTTAAATTAAGAATTTTTAGAGCTTTTTTCATTAATTCATTTTCATTTACAAAAGGAATTTTGTTTTTTATTAGCATTATATCACCTGCTGTTTTTAACTTATTACCTAAATTGCCTGCTGGATGAAATTTTTTAAAATCTAGTTTTCCAAATTTTTTTTTTTTCATTAATGCTATTGATAAAGCATCACCCAAAGCTAATTGAGAGGTTGTGCTAGATGTAGGAACTATTCCATATCCAGATTCTTTAACTTCAGGTATTAAAAGTTTAATATTAGAAGATTTATATAAATTTGAATTTTTGTTTGAAACAATGCCGATTAAAAAAATTTTGTTAGACTTTGCATATTTAATTATATTTTTTAATTCATCAGTTTTACCTGAATAACTTATTAATATTAATATATCTTGATTTGAGATTCTTCCAAGGTCTCCATGTGAGCAATCATTTGCTGAGATAGAAAAAGATGGAGTGCCGATTGATGATAAAGTTGCTGATATTTTTGATGCTATTATTCCACTTTTTCCAACACCACAAATTATGATTTTAGACTTACATTTTATAATTGCTCTAACGGCATCATTAAAAGGTTTATCTAGAGAGTTTTTTAATTTTTTTAAAGCTTTGATTTGTAAATCAATTACATTTTTTCCTATTTCATTAATTTCATTTATCATTTTAATGTGCCCAGATATCATCTTTAAATAATGCAAGATCAAGATCTATTCTTGTTTTTAAAAACTTAAGACATTTTTTATAAAGTTCAGTTCTATTTTCTCGATCAAGAATTTTAATTAACTCTTCATGAATTTTATGAAGATATATTACATCATTTGCACAATATTTTAATTGAGCTGTAGTTAATTCTCCTCCGAAGTCTGAATTTTGAAATTGTTTGCTAACATCAATATTAACAAATTCTTTAATCAAAGTTTTTAAAGAGTGATTATCTGAATAAGATCTTGCTAACTTTGAAGCTATTTTTGTATCGAGTATATTATTTGTGTCAGTTTTTAAATAGTGTTTTATATGTGCCATATCTGCTCTTCCGAAATGAAAAATTTTTGTAATTTTTTCATCAGATAAAACCTTAACTAAATTAGGTGCTTTATAAGTAGATCGATCTAGTTGAATTATGTGAGCATCAGAGTTTCCACTAGATATTTGTACTAAACAAAGAGGGTCTCTTTTTACATTTAAACCCATGAATTCTCCATCCACAGCTATTAAATTGCCCAAATTTAAAGTATCTGGTAAATCACTTTTGTAAAGTTTAATATCAATATTCATTTTTAAATATATATATATGAAACCTAAAAATTGTCTAATTTTTGGCGGCAGTGGTCAAATAGGAAGACACTTAATTAGAAAATTAACACAAAATGATATCAAGGTTACTGTAGTAACCAGAAGTATTCATCAAAAGAGCTATATTATTAAAACACAAGGAAATGCTGGATATATAGATATAGTAGAAGCTAATATTTATGAAGAACAGAAAATTAGAACACTTTTTGAAAAAGCAGATTTATGTATAAATTTAGTTGGTATTTTATATGAAAAAAGTAGAGGAAATACTTTTTATAATATTCACACTTTATTTCCTTCTATCTTATCTAAACTTTCAAAGGAATATGAATTAAAAAATTTTATTCATTTATCTGCTTTAGGTATTAATGAAGCTATAGATAGTAACTATGCAAAAAGTAAACTTGAAGGAGAAAAAAATATTATAAAAAATTTTCCTTTAGCCACAATACTGAGACCTTCAGTGGTTTATTCTGTTGATGATAATTTTACAACTAACTTTATGACTTTGTTAAATAGATTACCTTTTTTTCCATTATATTATTTTGGAAAAACAAAATTTACTCCAATTCATTGTACTGATTTAACCAATACTATTTATCATATTATTTCTAATAATATTAATTCAAAAATAATTGA
>MDTE01158501.1_pt1 | contig 16381 bp, 15 predicted proteins | sample 811231 | NCBI WGS metagenome assembly MDTE01 (sample SAMN05326651, study PRJNA326480) | marine metagenome | isolation source: seawater | place: Indian Ocean: Red Sea | collected 2010
GCGATTACGGCCGTTGCAGCGGTATTGATGACGGCGCGACTGGAAAGTGGAGAAGCGAATCTGGGTCATGCATACCCACTGATGTCGATCGCTGCCTGTGTTATCGGTGGAGTAAGTATTTTTGGAGGAATCGGTCGCGTGCCAAGCGTCGTTTTCGGTGCAATTTTTATCATTCTCGTCCAGAATGGAATGCACTCTATGAAGATAGATTCCTATACCCAGTTAATCGTTATTGGAGTGCTGCTAATTCTCGCGATTGTGGCGGACAACTATCGACAAAAACTTATTCGGAGCATGAACGAGTAGGGGTTAATTGACGACCTAACGAAACGTTTTATTTTTTGCCTAGTACACACGGGTTATGAACAAAAATTCCCCCCACGAGAAGTCGACGATGAGTCATTGGGGTGCCTTTAATGCGACGGTTTTAGATGGAAAAATCGTTAGCGTTGCGCCCTTTCCAGAAGACCCCTTCCCATCTAGGATTCCTGAACTGCTTCCAAAAGCGGTAACCCATCCAACACGGGTAAAGACGCCGGCTATCCGTAAAGAGTGGCTCAAAACTCGAGGTCATCAAGCTCAATGTCTGCGGGGAGATGATAGTTTTGTTGAGATTCCTTGGGACGAGGCGTTGGATATCGCTGCCACTGCAATTGATGAGACTCGTAACCAGATAGGTAACGAAGCAATATTTGGTGGATCATACGGCTGGGCGAGTGCTGGCCGCTTCCATCACGCAGGAACCCAAGTTCATCGCTTTTTGAACAGCATTGGTGGTTATGTTTCCTCACGAGGAACTTATAGCGCCGGTACCGCCGAAACTCTAATACCTCATGTCTTGGGTAGACCCTTCTTTGATCTGACATTTAACGCTCAAAACTCTTGGGAAACCATCGCGAGACATACAGAGACGTTGGTAATGTTTGGTGGAATAAACCAAAAAAACTCCCAAGTCAGCTTGGGAGGGATAACGCGTCATCAAACTCGCGATTGGCTACAGAAGTTTTCTGATAGTGGAATGAATCTAATAAATATCAGTCCGCAAAGATCTGATACAACCCCAAACGCCCGATGGCTGTCCATTATTCCGGGGACCGATACCGCGATGATGCTTGGTATCGCGCATTTTCTGGAAACTCAGGATCTTGTAGACCGAGATTTTCTCGCACGTTGTACAGAGGGATATGAGGTGTTTCAGAAATACCTACTGGGAGACCCCGACGGCCAAGCGAAGGACTGTAGATGGGCTGCAGAAATTTGCGGGATAGAGGAAGCTACAATATGCGACCTTGCCAAACTAATGGCGAGTACCCGATGTCTTACCACGGTCGCATGGTCGCTTCAGCGAGCGGAATTTGGTGAACAGCCGTTCTGGATGGCGACAGTCCTAGCGGCCATGCTTGGTCAAATTGGGTTGCCAGGTGGAGGGATTGGCTATGGTTATGGAGCTATCGCTGGAGTTGGAAACGCTTACAAGAATCTAAAAAGCTTGGCTCTATCTGAAGGGGTAAATTCGGTAACGGAGTTTATTCCCGTCGCGAGAATAGCAGATATGCTCATGCACGGCGGAGAAGAGTACGAGTTCAATGGTATCAAACGAACTTACCCAAATATTGAACTCGTCTATTGGTGTGGTGGTAATCCATTTCACCATCATCAGGATTTAAATCGCTTGCGTTTAGCTTGGCAGAAGCCTCGAACGATTATTGTGCATGAACCCTGGTGGACCAGCACCGCTAGACACGCAGATATTGTCTTCCCTGCCACTACGCCATACGAGCGTGAAGACATTTCTTATGCACTTGGTGACTCGTTTGTTTTCCACATGCCGCAGCTTATTGACCCAGTAGGAAATGCTCGCGATGATTATGAGATCTTTTCGGCATTGGCAAAAAGGCTCGATGTAGAAGAGAAGTTTACTGAGGGTCGGGACTCGGAACAGTGGCTTGAGCACATTTATTCAAATTTTTGCGAGGCCAACAAAGGCCTAGTGCCAGACGCCCCCACTTTGTCTGAGCTTAGAGAGAAAAATTGGGTGGAGTTGTCGCTAGCTAAGAACGCAAGGGACCAGACGCCCTTTTTAGATTTCAGAGAGGACCCATCGACAAATCCTCTTCGAACCCCATCAGGACGCATAGAAATCTTCTCTTCAACAATTGAAGAATTTGGCTACGATGATTGCACAGGACATCCCACTTGGCACGAGCCAAGTGAATGGCTCGGGGCAGACGCCAGCGCTGAATTTCCATTACATCTAGTTTCTCCTCAGCCTCCAGACAAATTGCATAGTCAAATGGAATGTGTAATCTCAGATATTGAAGGTGCTCGCCCAGCCCCCCTAACCATTAATCCCATTGATGCCTCTGATCGATCCTTAAACGACGGAGATATTGCATGCGCCTTTAACCACCGGGGCAAAACCTTAGTTAAAGTTCTGATAAGCGATAGTATCCGAAAAGGAGTAGTGTCGCTTTGTACAGGAGCCTGGTTCTGCCTCGATGAAGATGGTGTCGATCAGCAAGGGAATCCCAATACTCTTACCCGAGACAAGGGCACATCTCGGCTGGGTCAGGGAAGTACTGCACATACGGCCTTGGTTCAGGTAAAAGCACTAGGGTAGGTATAACGAAAAGAAAAGTAACTGTCCGACTCTGTTGCATGTTCATTGTCAGCGTCGGAATAAAGCTCCTCACCAATTGATTAATGAGTGTGGCGGAGGTGCCTCGGGTTTTGGTTGGTTTACTTTATTGCATTTGGGTTCAGTGAGTTTGGTATATGACCCCTACGAAAACTCAAATAATCCTCGGTTGAGAATAGGTTTTCAAATCCCCAGCTCTCAGTAGCTTCTAGATCATAGAAAATAGTCGGCTTGGCTACTTCTGTAAACTCTTTAGATCACTATTTATAGCCATCAGGTATGTGCCGGGCGCCTTTGTTGAGCGCACGGTCAAACCACTTAGTTCTTGCTAAGGTTTGTATCGCATCTGTTCGAAAACCCATGAACCGCTTCGGCCATTTTCCCAGGACCAGACCATAAATATACGAAAACCATTGGACGTGATCAGTAAGGGGTCTATGCCGAGACTCCCATTCTTGTAGGGCTGCCGGTACATCCTTACCCTCCGTAACTCGAGCGGCTAGTGCCAATGAATTTGTCATGGCCATGTTAGCAGCCTGTCCTAAGTTAGGGGGCATTGCATGCGCGCAATCGCCGAGGAAAGCGACTTTACCTTTCGACCAGAATCGGACTCGCACGTTTAATACTTGATCCCATCTGCCTGCTTCAGTCAGCCGATCTATATAACCAGAGCAGTGAGGAAATTTTGACTTCCATAACCCCTTGTCGACGGGGTACTGAGTGCCTCTTGGATTATCCATCGGAGCGCTGAGGAAAATATAGTTCTCACCGTCTGTGCATGGGTTGTACAGAAGACGATATCTGCCGTTGATGTATTCAGATACGACATCCTCAGAATCTCCTGGCTCGTAACCGATCATTGTTCTAATGCCGGCTTCGATCCCGTAATCGACCCACGCGGTTGCAAGTAGGCCCTGACGTAATCTGGAGTAGGCACCGTCCGCAGCTACGATCAGATCTGCACTGCGTTCTTCACCACTTTCCATCGTTAGAATTCCTTCTGGACTTGCAGATACGGCTCGTGAATTAGTTTTAATTTCGACCCCTTCAGCAACCGCGCGGTCATAAAGCGCCTGATAGAGATCTGCTCGCGGAGGTAGTAAAAATCGGTCATCTGGAGCAGGCCTTGAAAACATAACTTCGCCTTCTTCATCAACAAGGCGCCAATCTTTTATTATTTTTGCCCGTTCTACCGTTTTCTCGTAAGCGCCAAGAACTTCCAAGCATTTGAGGCCGTTCTCCCAAAGCCAAATGCCTGCGCCGAACGCTCGGACGTCGTCATTTCGCTCATGCAGTACAACATCCCACCCCAGTTGGGCGAACCGCACGGCAGCAGACATCCCTGCAATGCCTGCACCAGCAATTTCTACTCGTCTTCTCGTCATTATGTTTGTTCCAAATAAATTTTTTTGTTATTAAAAATACTGCTCGGTTTTGTCCATGTTTATGAAGAAACTTGCTCGTCAGCGTCTATTTCCTTATGTGACCCATCGCAATACGGAGGACGTTTTGTGCGTTTACACCCGCACAAGGCGTAGCGACCGGTTTTGCGGGCACGAAATCGCCGAGGACCGAAGCCTGACCCTGAATGAGAGGCGTCGCAAAACGGTTGCTTAAAACTCCGGCCACACTGGCACCAAAGGTAGCTTTTGCCTTCCTCGAGTTCAGCAACATATGGGCCCAGTTTTGCGATTTCTGCTTTTTTTCTTATCATTTTGCTCCCACTTTAACTTTTGGATGTGATGATTTAGTATTCAGTCGACTGTATGCTGTATACGAAGTGCTATTGAGATCGCTCCGCACAATATATTCGATATTTCTCTGAAAAGTCTCTTAAAAAATTTTGAATATTCCCCAAAAAGTATTTTTAGTTAGGAGATCATATACTTCCAATGAAATTTGTTAACTTCTCTAGCAAAGATTCCTCTAGTCATGTGGGGATAATTAATCCGGACGGGAATGTGGTTGATCTTTCCGGAATCGAAGGCGTCACAGATCTAAACTCGCTTGTTAAAGGAGGGCCCGAATGTTGGCAAGAGTGCGATGACCGTATGACCAGTGGTGAGGTCGAGACTGAGCTGGAAAAGGTTAAGTTGCTAGCACCCTTTACTACTCTGGCGCGTAATATATTCTGCGTTGGAAAAAATTATGTTGACCATGCGGCGGAATTCCAGGGAAGCGGCTTTGACGACGCCAACAAATCTGGACAGGATATCCCCGAGCATCCAATCTTTTTCACCAAGGCGGATTCCACCATTATAGGACCGGGCCAGTCGATTCCAGCTAGCGAAGACCCGCTAGCCTCGACTGATTATGAGGGTGAACTGACCGTCGTAATTGGAAAATCAGGATATAAGCTAGACCATAGCCAGGCTCTAGAGCACGTCTTCGGTTACACCATTATCAATGATGTGACCTCGCGCGGGTTACAAAAAAAGCATAACCAGTGGTTTTTAGGGAAAAATCTCGATGGATTTTGCCCAATGGGGCCAACTGTCGTGACCGCTGATGAAATTAACGATGTTTCGAGTCTTGAATTGATTACTTCTGTTAATGGAGAGGAAAGACAGCGAGCCCGTCTCAGTCAGCTTATTTTTGATATCCCAGAGCTTCTCGTAACACTGTCATCTGTGATGACCTTACATCCTGGTGACCTCATCGCAACTGGGACTCCAGCTGGTGTTGGGGTGGGTTTCTCTCCTCCAAAGTTCCTAAAAAAGGGCGATCAAGTTGAGATCACAATTGAGCCAATTGGTACTCTGAGCAACCCGGTAACGTAGGGATATCAACTATGTCGCAATCGTTTGTTTCAGAATTTATTGAGGTTGAGGACCTAAAGGCTCATGTGTGGCATGGTGGCGATGGATACCCGCTATTGCTTATGCACGGAGCTGGGCCTGGTACATCAGCGGCAGGCAATTTCGCAAAAGTGAGGGAGCCACTTGCGAAACGTTACGAGGTTTACGGCACTGACATGATTGGTTTTGGGCAGTCCGATCGCAAGATGAACCCACCCTTCTTTGACTACGCTCTCTGGTTGAGACAAATGGAGGTGGTCCTGGATTCAATTCCTTCCACCAAAGTTGGTTTAGTAGGCCACTCAATTTCAGCGACATACGCGATGCGACTTGCAGGGACCAATCCAAAGGTCGAGAAGATACTACTCACTTGTCCTGTTGGTACGGACTTTGAGCCAAATTCCCATCTAGATACATTGTGGAGTTTTCCAGAGGATGAAGTTGCTTTACGCCGAGCTTTGCGTGTTCTGATAAATAACACGGATCTTATAACTGATGAACTTGTGAAGAGTCGGATGGAGATTTTGGGTGCGCCGGGATATGACTCATATTTTAAGAAAGTTTTTGCTGGCAGTAATAAAGAACTATTAAAGGCTACCATTCTTTCGGAGCAGGAACTCCAAGCCGTCAAATGTCCAGTATCAATCATTCACGGTCGGAATGATCTGGCATTTCCGCAGGAGGAAACAGCGGCATTACTGATGAAAGGACTACCGCAAGCAGACCTACATCTCCTTTCTGCATGTAGTCATGGACCAGCGTTCGAGCGTCCCAAAGCATTCCTTGATATCGCGTTTAATTTTTTTGGCTAGATTATTTGTAACAAGTTGGTACTCGGATCGTTAGTTAACAAGCAGAGGAAAAAAAAGATGGCGGACATCCAGATTTATAACCCAGATTCCCTTGGCGCCCCGCTTGGGCAGTATTGTCACGTTGCGAGAGTAAAAACCAGTGAATTTCTTTTTATCGCCGGATCCCTCTCCGCTGATAAAGAAGGAAATGTCGTTGGAGCAGACTTAAATTTTGAAGCGCAGTGTGATCAAGTTTTTGGGAACATTGAGAAAGTTCTTACGGATGCAGATGCTAAATGGTCCAATGTCGTGCAATTCACGACGTATTTAATCAATTCAAACTGGATCCCAAGGTTCATGGAATATCGGTTAAAGCACTTCCCTACGATGTTTGAGAATGGTTGTTATCCGCCCAACACGTTATTAATGGTCGATCGACTGGTGAAAGAACAATTTATTGTTGAAGTGCAGGCGATCGCAGCAATTTGATAGAACTTATTGACGTTTAATTTTTAAATGTTTGTAAAAATATTTTTTAATCAAGGAGTAAGTTGTGGCAATTGAAACAATTATCTCGGGAGATTCACATGTAATCGAGCCTTTCGACCTTTGGAAAGATGCTCTAGGGAAGAAGTATGGTGAGAAAACTCCGCAGATGGTGAAGGATTACGCGGGAACTAAAGGAGACTTCTTCTTTAGTGGAATTGAGTTTATAAACGCGGAAGAGATCGTTGAGGGGTCGACGCCGGAGATGAAGGAAAAGCTTACTCAGGCAGGTCAAGACCCAGCCATGCGTTTGCAGTGTATGGACGAAGATGGAGTTTGGGCCGAAGTCTGCAATTCAACGTTCATGTTGTATTCAATGCGGGCGGATAATCCGGAGTTGGTTCGGGATTGTTGCACTGTCTACAATCGGTGGATTGGGGATTATATTTCAGAAAATCCAAAGAGACTTATTGGCTCTGCGATGATTGCAATGGAGGATGTAAATTGGGCTGTCAAAGAGTTGGAATGGTCGGCAAAAAATCATCTTCGTGCGGTGGTAATTTATGCTGATACCAAGCCGGGTATGCTTCCGTACAGAGATCCGATTTATAACCCATTTTGGGCAGCTGCCGAGGAACATGATATGCCGATTACCCTTCATATCATTACTGGGCAAGCCCGGGACCCATTCACTCTTCATGGCGCAAAAGAGCGTGGCGACGTGGCACGCTGTAATTTAGGCGTCCTGGGAGAGGCAGGCCCTGTGCTGGCAAACGAATTTATTTTCGGCGGAATACTTGATCGGTTTCCGAAATTAAAAGTGGTATTGTCTGAATATGAGGTCTCATGGTTACCCTACTGGTTTTACAGAGTGAAACAAACTCAGGATGATTTCGGACCTGCGCTTGATATTCCAGAAATAGAAAAACCCGTGGAAGAATACCTAAATCAAATTTATCATGGCCTCATTGACGATCCTTATCTTGATAAGGTTCTTGATGTCATAGATCCAAAAACAATAATGTGGGGTTCTGATTTTCCGCATGCGCGTTGCACTTACCCGAATACCCCGAAAGTAGTCGAACGTGTCTTGGGGCATTTAGATGAAGAAACACTCAAAGATATTGGCGGCCGAAACGCGGCCCGTTTTTATAACATCGATTTGCCGAGTCTTTGATCCGATATTAGGTTTTATAAAAGCGAGTTGTAATGTCTAGACTCCTCCAACGAGATGTGGATTTTGACGGGTATCGAGTCAGAACTCTGCAGGGAGGTGAAGGAGAACCATTGCTACTGCTGCATGGTACCGGGCCTGGGACCTCCGCCTTCGGGAATTTTTCTCGTATTTTAGATCATCTAAGTGAGCACTACTCTGTTCTTGCTGCAGATCTGATTGGTTTCGGTGGCTCAGATAGAAAAACAGAGGAACCATTTTTTGATTTTGACTTATGGTATCGTCAAGCCACCTTTTTGCTAGGCCTCATGCCTGGTAAAACTAGGTCAGTTTTTGGTCATTCATTGTCAGGCGCTATTGCTCTTAAATTGGCTGCAGAAAACCCATCCGTTACTAAGGTACTGACTACGGGAACCTTGGGAGTTCGTTTCCCTGTCAACAACGCACTCCGACTAACGTGGTCTTATCCTGTCAGTCGAGAAGACATAGTCAGAGCATCTGAAACGTTAGTCTTTGACAACTCGGTTATCGACGAAACCTTTCTCAGCAACAGAATCGAGCTTTTGCGAACACCAGGATATCAAGACTACTTTAGCAAGATGTTTGGAGAGAATCATCAGTCGTTGGTTGATAGCGCGTGTTTAGACGAGAGTACATTAAGCAAAATTACTGCAGATGTCGTAATGATGCATGGTCGCGAGGATCGTCCCGTGCCAGCGGATCAAACAACTCTAACGATCGGAAAAATCCTACAAAATTGTGATGTCTCGATAATTGGGCGTTGTGGGCACTCGCCGTCGATGGAGCATCCGGAAAAGGTGTTAGGTACTGCTAAACTTTTGTTTAACTAGAGCGAGCATTGAGAGAGAAATCGAAATGAAATTTGAACGAATATATGCGGAGGGTGTTCCCGAGCCAGCCCCAGAAATGTGGTCTAACTGCAAGAAGAGCGGTGATCTAGTGTTCTTTTCTGGACTGGTGGCAGTGGATTCCGATGGTCAAGTCATTGCGCCCACGGACGCTCATGAGCAGGCATGCCGAATTTTTTCGTACATGCAGAAACATTTAGAGGCTGCTGGGGGTTGTATCGATGATTTGGCGAAAATGACCATATTTTTGACCGATATGCGACATCGTCCAGCGGTTTTGGATGCTCGGAAGAAGTTTTTTTCAGGGGATTTTCCTTGTTCAACGTTAGTGGAGGTAGACGCCCTCGTTGATCCGCTAATGTTGGTTGAGATAGAGGGGACCGCAGTTTTGGGAGCGGCACAAAGTTAAAAAAGAGTCGAGAGACCAATTTATTAAAAGAGGCACATAGAGTGAAGAAACATATCAGGTGTGGAACGTTATTTACAGCAAAAGATGACCAGACGCTTAGGGATCAAACAATTATCGTTACAGATGGGAAGATTTGTGATGTTGTGGCCACAGAATCCGCTCCAGCTCCAGCGTCAAATGATCAAGTCATCGATCATAGCAAGCATTTTGTTATGCCCGGATTAATTGATATTCATGTGCATCTTTCTTACGGCAACGCCAAGAGCGAGGAAGACATCGATATTTTTTCACCTGTCGAGTATCGTGCGATCAGAGGACTGCATGCGGCACAGCGTGTTCTACGTGCGGGCTATACCTCAATGGCGGATCCGGCAACCACTGGCAATGTAACCCCGGCGATCCGCGACGCGATTAATTGCGGGCTGTTTGTCGGGCCGCGTATAACGACATCTGGCCGTCAAATCACAAATCGTCAGGGGCTTTCGGATTGGTATCCAACTTGGATCGGAGTGCCCGATACGTCAATAGGCGTATTGGCACGAAACGCTGATGAAGGGATTCAGGAAATCAGAAAGCAGGTGAAGGAGGGCGTCGACTTCATAAAGATCGCGATGGACGGTGATGCAATGAATCCCTCAACCGGTCTGGTGTCGGGGTACACGCAGGCAGAGACGGATGCGATGGTTGCTGAGGCACACAGATTGGGTAGAAAAGTCGTCGTTCATGCGCGCGGTGCGGAAGCGGTCCTTTACTCTGCGCGAGCTGGCGTAGATGTGATTCTCCATGCGTCATGGATGGACGACGAGGGTCTTGAAGCCATTCTGGAGAATGGCAACAAGCTATGCCCAACAATGAGCCTTGTGGTGAACGACATCCTGTTCACCCAACCAACCGATGGCTGCTATCCAGGTTTCCCCGATGCTCATAAGGCCGAACTAGAGTCGGCACGTAAGGTTCTCCCTAGGGCGCGGGAGGCTGGCGTGCCATTTCTCGTGGGAACTGACAGTGGATTTGCCGTGACACCTTACGGAGAGTGGCATGCTCGTGAACTTGAGTACTATGTGAAGTACCTAGGATTTTCGCCCGCAGAGGCAATCGTTTCTGCTACTAGGAATAATAGTGAATTCTTAAGAGACCGAGGAGATGTTGGTGTACTTGAAGCTGGCAGAAAAGCGGATATCCTTGTTGTTCGAGGTAGTCCTCTGAGCAATATCAGCGTATTGCAGGATCGTAGCAATTTAGTCTCAATTATGATGGACGGGGAGCCAGTCGAATTGCGAATAAATGACGATATTGGAACTCATGCTCTGGAGAACTCGTATAACATGTGGAGCGAGGTCTATACGCAAGACCGAGTCAAAGAAATCTTTGGAGATAATCTTGAACTTAGTACTGCTGCATAAAGGTATTTAAGCGTGGTATGAATAGATCATTGTGTTTAGTCACCTAACGGAGGGAGATGAAATGAAAAATTGGATGAAGGTGTTAAATGGAGCAGTAGTAGGACTTAGCTTAGTAATGATGAGCGGAGTGGCAACTGCGGATCGGCTTAGGGGGGCGGTCGAGCCTGTCAAGGCAGATAAACCTTACCGAATTGGAGTGGCTGTCGTCCACTTTGTAGATGATTATTGGAAGGGTATTTCCTATGGTCTCGTTGAAGAAGCTAAAGAGACCGGTGTTGAGCTCGTTCGCCTTTTTGGAGCAGGAGGTTACGGCAAAGTGGCTGAGCAGATCGCTCAACTGGAAACGTTGTCTACTCTCGATGTAGACGCAATAATTTTAGGTGCAACCAACTACAACGGATACGACCGAGCAATCAAGAGACTGACCGATAAAGGAATTAAGATTCTCGCGGCGGGTGTTCCTGTGAACAGTAATCTCGTAACGATGGGGGTTACGATGGATGAGGTTGCTATCGGGAGCACTCTTGCCGGCTACGTATGTGATCAAAATCCTAACGCTCAGGTGGTAACTATTCCAGGCCCGAGTGGCCCTGCTTGGAATAAGCTGCGGTTTGATGGGTTTGAGGCCGGGGCAAAAGAATGTCCGGGCATGGTGCTCCATGGAAACGTCTTTAAGGGCGATACGAAAATCGAGGACGGACAGTCGCAAGGGTCCGATTTGTTGATCAAGCATCCGGAGGCAACCCACATGTACGCGGCGGCGGCAAACCTCGGGACGGGAGCTGCGCTCGCAGCAAAAAGAATCGGTAGTGATGCACAGGTGGTGACTGCGACCGTCACTTCGAAGACCGTTGAATTGATGAAGGAGGGACGGATTGCGATGGTTGTCTCAGAGCCGGGTATTCTTATCGGGCGTTCGCTAATTCAATATGCAACTCGTGTTCTAAATGGGAATGATCTTCCGAATTTGGTATCGGGTGGGCCGATCCCTTATAAGCAGTTCTTGATCCCGCTTTATCAGTTGACTGCCGAAAATGTCGATAGCTACGAGTTGTCAGTTTACGATCAACCTCCAGCCGGATGGCAGTTGCCGACACTCAACTGAGTAACCCTAGTTTCTAATGTATTAGATGATAAAGCTAGTAAAGTTACACTTCAGAACTCATAGGAGAATTTCAAAATGAGTAATAAGATGGTGATTTCTGGCGATTCGCATGTAATGGAACCAGAAGACCTTTGGACAAAGCCTCTTCAAGCCAAGTGGGGAGAAAAGTGTCCCCGTTACGTGGACGAATATAATGGTGTCAAAGCCAAGCATTTCTTTACCGGTTACGAATACGTCATTCTGGATGAAGTCGTCGAGGGTGATGCCGAGATGCAGGAGAAATTAATTAAAGCGGGCACCGACCCTACCGCTCGATTGAAGTGCATGGATGAAGATGGAGTATGGGGGGAGATCGTAAACGCCACGTGGTTACTTTACGCAATGCGGACGCGGGAAGATGAATTGGTCCAGGATCTCTGCGAGGTCTTCAATGATTATCTCGCGGAGTACTGCAGTGCGGCGCCGAAGCGGCTATATGGAACCGCTATGATCCATATGGCAAACGTTGACTGGGCTTGTAAAGAGCTGGAGCGTACCGCGAATAAAGGACTCAAAAGTTGCATTATTAACGCAGACGCCCGACCAGATTGGGAACCTTTTCAAAGTTCCCATTACGATCCGTTTTGGGCGAGATGTGAGGAGATGGACCAGCCCGTCACACTTCACATTATTACAGGTAACGAGGTTGATCTCTTTGTGCTGCACGGGGAAGATCGAGTAAACATACCGCGTAGTTCAATTGGAGTGTTTTCAGAGGCCGGTCCCGTATTGGCTAACGAGTTCATATTTGGAGGTATCCTTGATAGATTTCCAAAATTGAAGGTGGTCTGCTCGGAATATGAAGTCTCATGGTTGCCGTATTGGCTGTTCCGGACCAAACAGATACAAGATGACTTCGGTCCTGCTCGCGATTTGCCTGAGGTGGAGCGATCTATCGAGGAATACATGGGTCAGATTTACCATGGGCTTATCGATGATCCTTATTTGGATAAAGTCCTAGATGTAATCGATCCAAAGACTATTATGTGGGGATCAGATTTTCCCCATGCGCGATGTACGTACCCAAATACTCTGAAAGTTGTCGATGGGGTTCTAGGGCATCTTGGTGAGGAGATCCGTGATGATATCGCGCTTTATAACGCGGCGCGGTTCTACAATTTCGATCTACCGCCGGAGTTGCAAAAAAACGCAGCAGCGCATGCCGCGTAGTCGTAGTGAAAAGTGAATCTGCGGAGCTGAATTTCAGTTCCGCAGAATTCTCAACTTATCAATGAAAACCCTGTTCACATTAAAGGGTGCAGTTTTATTAATTTTTAGGTGATGAGGTGAGGATGGATCAAATCACTTTTGGGCCACTCGAGCGCAAAAATCTGAATCAGCAGGTCTATGATCAGCTTGAGCGCCAGATTATCTCTGGAAAACTAGCGCCGGGGTCTCGCCTATCTGAGGGCGAAGTGGCCGCAGTTTTTGGAGTGAGTCGCTCTCCAGTGCGAGAAGCCATTTTGGAGCTTGAGCGGGTTGGTCTTGCAACCCGCGTTGGCCCGCGGGCTCGATTTGTTTCAAAGCCGACGGAAGAAAAAATCAGGGACTTCTTTGAGACCTGGTGGATTCTTGATGTTGGCAGAACCTATCAATCTAGTCTTATGGCCAAAAAGTCTGATCATTTGCGCCTTCTTGAAGTGATTGGCGAGCTAGAGCACGCAGTAGATGCAAAAGATAAGCAGCAGATCTCTCAACTCACTGAAGAATTTCACGGAATACTCTACGGGTCGGCTGAAAATCGTCTTCTAGATCGGATCGCGGCTGAAAATCGTAAATATCTCGAATGGCTTACGCACCTCTATTTGGATAACGTTGAGGAATCGTCAATATGGCGGCAGGAGCATCGGAGAATAGTGGCTGCGTTCATTGATCGTGATTTGCCGAGCCTAGTCGACACGTTACGTAGCCACATCTTACGACAGGGTGAAAAGATAATCCAAGGCCTCAAAGTTGCGGAAATATAACAGCGATGGATCTAGCTCGGCGAGATGAGTTCCAGGTTGTTCCGATACTAAAAGTCGAGCGACTTTTCAAATCATTTGGGGCAACCCAAGCTCTAATTGATGCGTCGATTGACCTGTTCGCTGGAGAGGTACACATTCTGCTAGGCGAAAATGGAGCTGGTAAATCGACACTAGCGAAGATCGTTGCTGGATTAATAACGGGAGATAGCGGTACCATATCTATCGATGGTGCCCCGGTCTCTATAAATTCTACAAAGGACGCTCGGCAGCACGGAATAGCAATTGTTTTCCAGGAGTTATCGCTCGCGCCCGACCTCTCCATTGTAGACAACCTGTTTTTAGGTGCTGAGTCACACCCCCGTCCTTATAACCTTTTGCGGCGTCGCGATGAGATCGAGCTAAGTCGCAGCACATTAAATCAACTCGAGCTAGAAGTTGACCCATCTCAGACAGTAAGTGAACTCTCTATTGCCGAAAAACAAATGCTGGAGATCGCCAAGGCACTACTTCAGCAGCCTCGAATCCTCATTATGGACGAGCCGACATCAACGTTAACCGAAAAAGAGAAAAGCCATCTTTTTCGTGTCATTAAAAAGTTACAAGATAATGGAGTAGCGATTTTATATGTTACTCATCACCTTAGAGAGGTATTCCAGATAGGGTCTCGGGTGAGTGCCATGCGTGATGGGGGATTGAAGGTTACTACTGAGGTGACTACAGACGTTACCGAAGCCCATTTGCTCGAGATGCTTACCGGACGCGAACTTTCGAACACCGTCGAGCGTCAAACGCATAGTTCGAAAGAAACGTTATTGCAGATCGAGGACATCACGACCTCTGAAGAAGAGTGTAAAAACGTCTCATTATTTGTCAGATCGGGAGAGGTGGTCGGGGTTTATGGTGTGGTCGGCTGTGGTCGGGAGCAGCTGGGTCAGTTGATCGTTGGCTTGTCAAGACCAACCTCTGGGGCGATGAAGATCGACGGTCGAGAATATGCGCCTGGAAATCCGTCTAGCGCTCGATCTAAAGGGGTCGGCTATCTTCCGATGGATCGCAAGGAAAGAGGTATCCTTTCAGAGAGGCCGATTCGAGAGAATCTAAATCTCTCGAGGCTTGCGAGCCTAGCGAAACTAGGTGTCATAAACGACGAGCAGGATAAAAAAGATGCCCTAGATCTTTTACGAGAGTTGAGGGTTCATTATGGATCCATGGATTATCCTATAACCAGCTTGAGTGGAGGGAATCAACAAAAGGTGTTGTTTGGTAGAGCCATAGCCCACAAGCCCCGACTTTTGGTTATGGAGGATCCGACCTCGGGCATTGATATGGGGGCGAAGTTTGATCTGTATGAAATCTTACGTGATTTAGCGAAAAACGGACTGAGCTTCCTGTTGTTATCTAGTGACTTGGCTGAAACTTTGGTTTTATGTGATCGCGTGTACACGATGTATCAGGGCAGTTTGGTCAAGGAATTTGAGTCTCCCTCACTGACAGATGAAGAAGAAGTTCTAAGTCACGTCTTAGGACGTGGAAAAGACTTATCGGTTTCTCAGCAAGTTACTAATTGAAAATAAAGTAATACGGAGAGTGCAGTGAACGACGCGATCAAGCAGACTGAAAAAACCCAAGGTAGTTTCAACAAAAAGGCTAACAGCAAGTCACGGTTAAGGAGTTTATTACAACATCTTGGGCTACCAGCATTTATTGTTCTTCTTGCCGGGGTGACTGGAATAATTGAGCCACGTTTCTGGTCCTCCGAAAATCTAATTAACTTAAGCCGCCAAATAGCCCCTTTGCTCATTATCTCGGTTGGTCAGGCATTTGCTGTTATTAGCGGCGGTTTAGACTTATCGCTAGCAGCGTGTCTGGCAATAAGCGGTGTTTACGGGGTAATGATGATGAATGAGTTTGGCATGCTTGCCGGAATCATGACGATGTTAGTTACCGGTACGCTGGTAGGACTTGTTAATGGAACCATCATTACGCGATTTGATGTTTCGCCGTTGGTTGTCACGCTGGGGACTCTCTCTATCTGTCGTGGATTGGCACTTATGGCATCCGGAGGCTTACCAATTTACGAAATGCCTTCATCTTTTATAGATATTTTTGGTTACGGATCTGTTTTGGGTATACCTACTCCTACAATTATTGCAATAATCACCTTAATCGGCGGGGCTTTCATATTGAGGAAAACGATTTTTGGCAGGTATGTTTATGCTATTGGATCAAACGAGACTGCTGCGTTCAGTTCTGGCATCAATGTGACCCTACATAAAACACTTGTTTATGGCTTAGCTGGGTTATGTGCGGGAATTGCGGCCATTGTACTTACGGCCTGGGTTAATTCCGCGCAGCCGATGGCAGCTACCAACATGGAATTGCAGGCAATCGCCGCAGTTGTCTTGGGAGGGATTGCCCTCACTGGAGGTAGTGGAACAATGTTAAACGCCCTTTATGGCGTGATTATCTTGGGGATGTTGTCCAACTCTCTAAATATGATGGGTGTTTCGTCTTTTATGCAAACCTTGGTTATTGGTGTCGTCATAGTAGCGGCGGTGATTCTTGATAAGATGCGCCGTAGTGGACGCTTCGCCAATTAGTCTCTTCCCATCAATAAACAAGAGGCGGATTTTCTTTAACTCATTTTTGGGTATCTCTAAAAAAATTAGATGATCGAGGATGGACGCCAGTGGATTAGCGGA
>MDTE01161044.1_pt1 | contig 16379 bp, 17 predicted proteins | sample 811231 | NCBI WGS metagenome assembly MDTE01 (sample SAMN05326651, study PRJNA326480) | marine metagenome | isolation source: seawater | place: Indian Ocean: Red Sea | collected 2010
TCGACACACGCGCCTTTCATGCCGTCCATCTGTTTAGACATCATATCTGCAGCCATTTTCTTTTGTTCTGCTGGTAGATTTGCAATCTCTTTTGAGGCTTCGGCCTTTGCAAGTTTCAGAACGTGGTTACATGCGGATGTGCAGTTGACTCCACCACCGCCGCCGCCGCTGCCACCGCCGCTCTTCGAGCTGCCACAGCCAGAAAGTGAAAAACCGGTCAGAACGAGGCCGAGAAATCCGACCCCCAGAATTCGCTTCAACATATAGTCCTCCGTTGTTGGGGTTGGTGCGATCTGCACACCGCAGCCGAGAATCGGCTCCCCATGCGGAGTTGTCAACCTCGGGCTCTATGGGGGCGTGTCAGTCCCGTCGGGAGCTGGGGATGGAATGTCGGTTTCCTGGACATCGTTGGCTTCTGACGGGCTGCTGTCGAGAGGTAGGATCTGCGGTTTCTCATTCGTAAGGGCCATGTACTGCGTTAGCCCATAGAGAACCAGCAGTACTAAGAGCACTGGCATAAGCCTATCCAGCTTTTTCTTTTCTTCGATCTCTTCTGGGCTTGGTCCCTGGGGCTCACTCATCGAATCAGCTCATTCAACGTTCGAGGTCATAATAATCGACCCCCTTCAACAGGCCAAGAAACCGCTCCGGCATGCGAAGAGTTCAGCCGGATCATAGAATTCGGTCATGTTTTTTCATTTTGTCCTTAAGGTTCTTGTGCAAAGATCCGTTGATGGCGGGCAGTAAACATTCTTTTTACGTCGGGACATCGAGGAGACGAGTATGGAATCAGCTAAAACAGCCGTGATTATGGTGGGCTACCAAAACGACTATTTCGCGGAGGACGGGATCCTTCGTGGTGTAATTGAAGAATCCGACCGCACAAACCGCGTTATGGAGAATAGCCTGGCCCTGGTCGATACCTTGAAAGATACAGACGCTGTTTTGATACAGACGCCTATTATATTCACGGAGGATTACCGAGAATTGGTGAATCCCGTAGGAATCCTGAAGGCGATTCAAGATGTGAAGGCCTTCCGAGCGGGAACATCGGGAGCGGAGGTCGTCTCTTCTTTTAAGAGCTATGGTGACCGTATTGTGACCGTGGAGGGGAAGCGGGGTTTGAACGCCTTCTCCAACACAGAGCTCGACGAAGTCCTGGAGAAGAATGGGGTCGAACATGTTGTGTTGGCTGGAGCAGTCACCTCAATCTGTATCGACTCGACCGGTCGAGCGGCTCATGAGCGGAACTATCGGGTATCCGTTCTCTCGGATTGTACGGCCTCGCGAACGCCGCTTGAGCAGGAATTCTATTGTGAAAACGTCTTCCCGCTGTATGCAGATGTAATCACTTCGAATGAGCTCCTGGCCCAGCTTGCCTGACCCCTATGATCGATCTTTCCAAAGCTGTTGCCCGGTTACGTGGCCTCCCGAAGAAAGCGCTGATCGATACAATTCATACGTGCACTGATGGTGATTATCGGTCGACCGTTGGATCTGTGGGTAAGTTCGTAGCTCCATCCTCTTCGGAAGCTGTTATGGAGTTCGAGAATGAGGGGGTCGTTCTACAGAGAGATCCCGACGCGAACGGGATGGATCTGCGGATAACGGGACGTATCGGAAGCGGTGGCATGGGGCTCGTGGACTCTGCTGAGCAGTTGGCCTTGGACCGGGAGGTTGCTGTAAAGAGGCTTCGGCCGTCCTGTCGAGACGAACATCATATGGAAGCCCTCTACCGCGAGGCGAAACTGATCGCGAGGCTGGAACATCCGAATATTGTGCCTGTTCATCAACTGGGTACGGATGAGCAGGGATTCCCCGTCATGGTTATGAAGCATGTACGCGGGAAAACCTGGACGACGCTTATTCAGACGCCCAATCATAGCTATTATGAGCGAATAACGGGCTCGCCACTGGTATGGCACCTCAATATTCTATGCCAGGTGTGCCGGGCTGTGGAGTATGCCCACAGCCGAGACATCATACACCGGGACATTAAATCCGATAATGTGATGATCGGTGCTTTTGGCGAAGTCTACCTCATGGATTGGGGGATCGCCGTACCTTTGGATAAAACCGGAGCGTACCGCGATCCGAACTTTGCAGGAACGCCATGCTTCGCGGCACCGGAGATGTTTGATTCCCGGGTCCCGGTTACCCCATTGGCAGATGTCTACCTACTGGGTTCTTTGTTACACGAGATTCTGACGCTTGAACCGCGCCATCCCGCCAAGGAGATGAACGATATCCTGGTGCAGGCGTTGTATTCGAAACCCTACAACTATCCCGATTCGATTCATCCCGAGATTGCCACTATAGCCAACCGTGCGACGGCCAAGAATCCGATGGATCGTTATAAGTCCGTGGAAGCGTTTCGGCAGGCAATTGAGCGTCATCTGCACCATCGACATGCTCTCGACCTACTCGATTCAGCCAACGAACTTTTACGAGAGTTCACCGTTGCATTAAGCCAACCCAAGCAGGACACCCATCTTCTGCACCGTCTGGGGAACCAATGTAGATTTGCCTTTGAGCAGGCAGCCCAGGCGGGCCCCGATCTACCCGAAGCACACGCCGGGGTTATGGATAGTATCGAACAATTGGTTCACTTTGAGTTGAAGCAGGGGGCGCTCGAGCCGGCCCGGCATCTCCTGAAGGAGCTCAAGGATTATGGCGCGAAACCGGGGCGTCTGGCCGCGTTGGGAACTATGATTGATGAAGCCCGAAACAAACAGGAGCGGGCCGGTGAGTTGGCTACGCAGATTCAGTATAAGCTGATCGAAAGGCTTCAAGAGACTCACGATAGTCGCAGCGGCTCGGATTGACGGTGGTTTAATTCCGTTTTTGTGGGGCGCCGCGATCGCAGAGCTGACGGAAGAAGCAGTATCCGCAAGTGGGCCCTTCAGGAATCATCGGGAAATGGCTGTCCGGATCGTGTGGGATATTCTGCACCGGATCGGAGAGCAATGTGTTCATCTCTGCAAAATCGGAACGGATCTGGACCAGGAGACTGTCCAATCGCTCTCGACTACAGGGATAAGACACGACGGAATCTGGCCCGGGTTCTTTGTCGAGGTAGAGGGCGCAGAGCTTGATCTGGTCCGGAGCAAACCCCCAGATCTCGTGCGCAAATAGTCCATAGGAGAGCAGCTGCATCTCGTCTTCGGCACGGGGCTTACCGGTTTTCCAGTCCCACACTTCACAGACATCGCCCTCAACTCTTCGCGCAAAATCTGGGCAGGCCCAGACGACGTTCCCATCCACCTTGAGCTGTTTGGCCTCTTCGAAGCTGGGTTCGATGGCCAACCAGTTGCTACAGTCGTCGTCCTGGAGATTGCGAAAGATACCGCTTTGAAGAAAGTTCTCGATACAGTTCGCGGTTTTCCGGCCACTCTCTTTCAGGGTCTCTGGATCTGGGTCTGGCCCATAGTAGAGCTCGGCCAGAGGGGGGTGATGCTTTGGGCTTTTGCGCCAACGCTCCGCCAAACCGTCACGATAGGCGGGCGTTAGCAGATTCTTACGAGCGAAATAGGCAGGGTCGGGCATATCGATGCGCCCAATATTCTTCAGGTCGAGCAGAATATGTTGAATCACGGTATGTACGGCGGTGCCCACCAACATGGGTAGATTCGTCATTTTGGAGAGCCGGTAGGCCGTTTTCGATAGTTCGTCGGCGCGATAATCCCAGCCGCCCCATTTGGCGTAGTACTGGTAGTAATAGCTTCGTTTGCAGCTATGGAACTGCCCCATACGTGTGCGCGACCAGCCGAGTTCGTTTTTTATATCTGCCATGAAGGGGTCTACCTGGGTCCACAGGAGGTTTTATCGCCGAGCTTACAGGCCAGGGTGAAGAGCTCACGGGCGCGTGTCACATTGCTCTCCACTCCCTGTCCCATTTCATAGGACACCGCCAGGTATCGACAGCCGAGAGCGTGATTTGCCGTACAGGATTTTTCGTAGAGTTGTGCTGCGCGTTTACGATCCTTTTCAACCCCTTGACCCGCGTCGTAGAGGACCGCGAGGTGATAGCATGCCTCGGCATTGGCGCCGGAGCAGGCCGTGTTCAGGTGTTGGATGGCCTGGCTCATATCACGGGTTACCCCTCTACCGTCCCGGTATAATAAGCCGAGTAGGGTACATGCTCCCATATCCCCTTTTGAACAGAGATCCGTACAGGCCTTCGCGTCTCTATGTTGGCATCGTGTGGAAGGAGTGGGAGGGGGCGGAGTCGCTATTGTTTTCTTGTTGTTGACCACGTCGCAGGCGGTTTGAATACCGCCGTTGCAGGCTTTTTTGTAGAGGTCTGCTGCGCGTTCCAGATCAACACTAAGCCCCACGCCCGCATGATACATCTGGGCTAGACTGTAGCAGCTGTCGAAGAATTCTCCTGCGCAGGACTTTTCAAAGAGCTCTGCGGCGCGATTGAGATCTTTTGGTATCCCCTGACCGTCCCTATTCAGTACACCGAGAAAGTAGCACCCGGGCATATCTCCCTTGGCACATAGTTTTTCGCAGGCATCGGCGGCCCCCGCGTTGCATTGGGTAATCAATGCTTTCCCGGATTTTTCCTGGCGCTCTTTGTCACCGCGAAATTGCAACCCTATGGCCACCCCAAGCAGGGCTAAAACCAGTAGTATTGTCTTGATCGAGGGCATATTTGTTCCATTTCACTCGTTCCGGTCATGGTGCCATAGGCCATGGACTTCGTCATCCAGGAGATTTTATTTTGAGTATGGGTTTTTACTTTTGGGATGGGGTCGGCATGTATAGGATGTGAATGCCCTGACCACATATCCAATCGAGGCGTTGGTGAGTCCCAAAGAGTCCACGGTGGCAGAACCCGAGCAGAGCCTCCTACAAGCGGCGTTGGCGGGTAACGGGCGCGCTTTTTCGAATCTGGTACGCCCCCACCTACCGGTTCTATATCGAATTACCAGCCGCTGTTGTGGAGATCCCGAACTGGCCGAAGATGCTGTTCAGGAAGCCCTGGTGTTGGCCTATAAGCGATTGGCAAAGCTGCGACCGGACTGCACCTTTCGCGCCTTTTTATGTGGTATCGCAGCGAAACGGGCTCGAACCCTGCTTCGTTCTGAAACGCGCCGTAGACAGCGCGAAAAGAAGGCAGCAGCGCCCGAGGCGCTCCCCACTCCTGAGCAGAACGTGGCGGCCGAAGCGTTGGCAGCCCGTATTCGTGGGGCCCTCGCGGCGTTGCCCGCTAAACGGCAGGAGGCCGCCATCCTGCGGTTGGATGCAGGGCTTGGCTATGCGGAGATCGCGACCCTGTTGGGCTCAAGTGTGGACTCAACACGGGTATTGGTTCACCTGGCGGTGAAAGATTTGAAAGCACAACTCGGAGGGGAGTTATGACGGGTAAAGAACCCATGGAAGAACGATTACAGCAGTTGTTCGACGAGACAGCGTCGGAGGCTGATTCCATGCAGCTGACTCGGATGGAAGCCCGTGTACAGGACATTGTAGCCCAGAAGGGGACCCCCTGGTTCCTCTGGGGCGCGGGAGCGTTGACTCTTGGTCTGGCGATGTTCTTGATCGGGCCTGGGCTTGGGTCCGCACCATCGCCAGAACAGGCACAGCTCGCAGATATCGTAGAGAGTGATCCCACCATATTCCAAGGTGTGGATGACGAGGATATGGAACAGGCCCTGGAGATCTATTTCGACACGGGCTGGGACGAAGATGAAGCGGAGCTTGATTACCTGCATGCACCAGACGAGGGATTGAACGCGGGTTGGATACAGAACTATGCCGAAGCGGTCGAAGACGACGGCTGAAAAGGAGAGACTTATGTGGAAATCGATTGCCATTATCCCCCTGTTATTTCTTGGTCTAAGCGCCGCCCAGGCGCGACCTCCAGGCGACCGGGGCCCCTCCCCAGAGATGGAAGCTCGCATGCAAAAGATGCGAACGTTTATGTTGGAAAAGCGTGTGGGGCTGTCTGGTGAGAGTTTACGACAGGTTGAAGCCGCACTACGCTCCTTCGATGATCAACGGAAGGCGCTGCACCAGGCAAAGCGAAAAGCGATGCAGTCTTTGCGCAAATTGGTTCGTAATGACTCCAACGACGACAAAGCGTACGAAGATGCCCTCAATACCCTCCATCAAGCGCGTCAGGGATTGCATGATTTACGTAATGAGGAGCTGAAGAAGATCCGCCCGTTACTGACCGCGAAACAAGAAGCCCGCCTTATGATGGCATTAAAACGGCTTAAGAATAAGATGCGTCGTGGTGGACAGAGAGGTCCAGGCTTTGATGGGGATCGTCGTGGTGGACGACGTGGGCGTGGCGAACGTGGCGGTCGCGGTGGCCGAGGTGGCCGCGGTGGTCATATGGGCGGTCCCCCCCAGTATGAATATGGCGGACAGGGTGGCGATGGCTATCGTCAGCGGGCCCCGCATCATTCGTTCGATTCGATGGATGACGACTGGTATTGAACTCGTGTTCCCTCCCAGAAAACGCCCCGTGGGTTCGCCTCCGGGGCGTTTTCATTTTTGGCATTCGCATTGGTGGTGGGAAGTGGTTACAATCCCGCCGCCCATCCAAACGAGGAGAGTTTGATGCCGCTTTCTCTACACCGCGACGATGCCTGGGAATTGCTCTGTAGCTGGACCGACACGGATGCGTTGCGCCGCCATGCGCGCTCCGTAGAGATAGTGATGCGTGCGGCGGCCCATGTGTATGGTGAGGGGGCTGCAGACGAAGAGGTCTGGGGTGTCGCGGGGATGCTGCATGATGCGGACTATGAGAAATGGCCCGAAGATCACCCCAACCGGATCGTCGCGTGGCTTCGGGAACGGTCCGAGGGAGATGACGAGATGGCGGCCATTGCCCACGCGATCTCGGCGCACTATACGAAATGGGGAGTTCCCTACGACTCTCTGCTCGACAAGGCCTTATTGGCCTGTGATGAGCTGACTGGCTTTGTTGGGGCCTGTTGTCTGGTTCGCCCAGACGGCATCACAACGCTGAAACCGAAGAGCGTGTTGAAGAAGCTGAAAGATAAGCGGTTTGCGGCCGGTGTGGAACGGGACGAAGTCCACGCGGGAGTGGAGTTTCTTGGAGTAGAACTGCGCGAACATATCCAAATGATAATCGACGCCCTGCGACCCCATGCAGAAGAGCTTGGCCTTCTTGGGCATGGTCGTGTATGAAGCGCCTGCGTGGATAGATTTTCTATTGTAATTCTGTTGTTTCCGGAGCGGATATGAAGACTATGATTCGACGAGCTGGCCTGGTGGCTGCGCTGCTATGCTTATTTGCTGCGTGTGCTGGTGATTCCCAGACAGCGACCGATACCTCTGCGACCGACACCAATGTAGAGGTGTGCGATAGCAATCGAACCCCAGTGGTCATGATTCATGGCTTTCTTGGGGCTGGCGATAACTACGGTTGGCATACGATGCGTTTTACAGCCAACGGCTATTGTCCGGAGAGTCTATTCGTCTTCGATTGGAACACTCTGGAACAGACGGATCAGAGCCCGGATCTGGCTGCCTTTATCGCGGATGTTATCGAAGAGACAGGAGCCGAACAGGTGGATCTCATCGCACATTCGGCGGGTTGTGCTCTGAGCTATGCATATCTTGGAGCCGAGGAGAACGCCGCTCTGGTGCGTCGCTTTGTGTATATCGACTTCAGCCCACAAGAGAGCTTGCCTGGGCCCGATGGAGAGGTGACTACCCTTGCTCTTTGGGCGGAGTCATCCGCAACGTTCCCAGGTGAGGATCCAGACGCTGAGCCGGTTCCGCGGGAAATCCCAGGTGCGGAGAATATAACTCTACCGGGTAGCGACCATTATTCGGTGGCTACCAGTGAAGACTCTTTTGTCGCCATCTACAGCTTCCTGAATGACGGGGAAGAACCGCAGACCACGGCCTTTGTCTCAGAAGACGAAGTGACGGTGGCGGGACGAGCGGTCTCATTCGGTGAAAATGCGCCGTTGGCTGGTGGCGTTGTCGAAATCTATACCTACGATCCGCAGACTGGCGTGCGCTCCGATGCGGGACCGGTCTATACCATAACCACCGATGAGGAAGGTCATTGGGGCCCGATTCAGGTTGAGCCCGGTGTGCATTATGAATTCTGGGTACAGCCCCTGGGAGAGGGGGAGATGGCGGTCCATTATTTCCCGGCTCCTTTTGTCCGCAGCAATCCCTTCGTCTATCTTCGAACCATGCCGCCTCCCACATCGTTCGCGGGTCTATTACTTGGGATTTTGCCCCGTACGGCCGAGGGCGCCAACGTGGTGGTCTTTATGCAAACACGTGTTCTTAACGCGGCGACCGATGATTTGCTGATCGATGGGCACCAGGTAGCTACACCCGAGGTGGCATCGATCGACAAATCGACTGTCGCCCTGTTCCTCTTCGATTCCAATGACGATGGGAACAGCGATCTAACAAGCGTGGGGCTGTTTGAGCAGTTCCCCTTCTTGAATGCGCTGGATATATTCTTTTCCGCCGATCCGCAGCGGGGCATTGCCGTGCAGTTGAACGAATATCAATTGACGGTTCCGAGCGTACCGTCGGAAGAAGGCGCCATGGTGCTGATGTTACCCTGAGGTTATTGGGTTTTCAGCCATTCGATAAGCTGGTGGGGATCGTCTGTAATAATGCCGTCGACGCCGAGGGATAACAGGTAGGCCCAGTCCTCAGTTGTATTGGCGGTCCATGGAATGACTCGGATCCCCAGTTTATGAAGAGCTTTGATCTGCTCTGGCAAAATCCAATACTTATGCGGGGAGACGATATGGGCCTTCGCCCCCTTTGCTACGGCCACCACGTCCAGTAGGTTGGCGTGGACGAGGATGGCCCGGGTGAGATTCGGCATCAAGTTGGCCATCTCGTGCAGAATCCGTTGATCGAAGGACTGCACATTGCTGCGGTCGGCGATATTGGTTTTTTTGACCACAGCGGTCAGGAGCTCGGCGTATTTACGGGGGGAAGGTGTATGGGTGGGGCGACCAGGAACACTTTTCACCTCCAGGTTGAAGCGGACTGTTCGACCCAGCTCTTTCTCCTTCTTCTGGACGGCCTCGATCACCTCTAGAAGGGTAGGAAGCGGAGTCGCTGGGATGGAGCGCTGTTTGGGAAAGCCCGGATCGGGGCGTTGGGTGCAGTCGTATTTCTTAAGCTCTTGCATCGTGAGATCGCGAACTTTGATAACGCTGTCGACGGCGTTCCCTGTGCTATCCTGACAGAGGGTCTGGCTCAGTTCCAGATCGTGGATGACCACCAGAACGTCATCTTTGCTCACAGCCATATCCAACTCGATGACATCCGCTCCAGATTCAACGGCGAAGAGGAAGGAGGGGATGGAGTTTTCGGCGTAGGTAGTACGGGCTCCACGATGGCCCTGCACTTCGATAGTCGGTGCCGCGACGCTTGTATGGGCGCAAGCGCCCATGAAAAGTATCGAAAATAATCCTATTCGTACGTTCACGATCCGTCTCCCGAGCAAAGATGAAACTTCGGTCCTTGTACCCGACTCGACCATTGATGGCGAGTAGGGCATAGTACGGTCCAAATATGCATGGAGCGTTGGAATGGAACAATCGAAAAAAGTAGCCGCAATAATTGGGGTTGGCTCTCTTTTATTATTGGTAGGTCTGCTGACAAATGCCTGGTTTGCTAAATCTGTAACGGTAGGCGAACACACAGAATCACTCAGCATAGGGCTTACAACGATGGAAATGTGTCAGCGAGGCCAATGTGTAGAGGGGGTCATCGGTGCTGACGATTTTAAAGTCCCAGATAAAGATAAGGCCTGGATGTATTTCGGTAAGTTTACCAAGTACGCTGGCTTTCTCGCTCTGTTATTCGCGGTAGTGGCGGCAGGGTTGACCCTTGTAGGAAATCGTAAAGCGATCCCTGCGCAGGTGGAGAAGTCGGGGCGAGGCTTTGTGAGTTCTGTACTGTTGACAGGGATTATCTTCATTGTTCTGAAGCCAGAGCTGCTCGAGCAATTGAAAGTTGGCGTTGGCTATAGCGCCATTCTTTTCATGATTGGGGCGGTCGTTGCATTTATTGGCCTCTCCATGAGTGCAGATGATGCAGTGGCGGACGCGGCAGGCGATGGAGCTGCGGCACCAGCGGCCCCCTTTGAACCCGAGCCTGCTCCCGCAGCACCTGCGGCACCAGCACCCGAGCCCGCTCCAGAAGCGGCCTCGGCCGACGAGGGTGGTGAAGACGAGGAAAACGAAGGCTAGGTTCGATTTCGGTTCATGAAATGGCGCCATCCAGGAAACTCGGATGGCGCCATTTTTCGTTTTGGGGTTATTGGACAGGTCTTTGGTTAATATGGGATAACGCTGCCATCTAGTTATGGAGGGAATGGTATGGACAACAACGAAGAAAACAATGGCGCACCGGTAGAAGAAGCAGCAGAGGCAGCAGCCCCAGAAGAGGCCGCTCCGGCTGCAGAAGAGGCGGCTGCACCTGCCGCTCCTGAAGCCCCAGCGGCAGCACCCGCGTCCAGTGGAACTGATGGGAATCCGATACAGGATTTTATGGCTCGTATCGGTGGTGGAGACCTGGAGCCAAAGGCACAATATCTGCTTCTAGGTGGCGCATTATTGGGGGTTATTTCTATGTTTTTCCCGTGGGTGGAAGCCACAGCAAGTGCGAGTGGCGGTGGCGTTAGCCACTCAGCGACAGCCACCCTATCTGGTTTCGGCGTCTGGCCTGGTCTGGTCGGCTTGGTATGCACAATCGCGGCTGTAAAGATGATCCTTCAAAAACACGCTTGGGATTGGGCACCTCTGGCTGTAAACGTGCTTCTGTTCTTTTTTATGTTGGTTGCCACACCAGGCGGCGAATATAGCGCGAGTGGAGGGGGGGCTTCAGCAGAAGCGTCTACGTCTGCAGGCTTTGGCGTATTCGTATTTCTCGCGGGAACGGTTCTTATTGGCGTCATGAGCATCAATAAGGAAAAGATTGATGCGATTCAGCGCCAGCTGAAGATCAAGAAATAAGCGAAGCGTGTTGCTCAGGGACTGAGAAGAACCTCGAGCGCGCGCATCAGCTCAGGATCGGTGCCCGCCGCGAAGTCTGTCGCGTCGGGCACCACTGTTTCATCTGGTATGATGCCGATTCCATGAAACTCGGTGCCGTCCAGGTTTCGTAATCGCATGCCTGTGAATGTAATGCCCAGGTTGCCGGGGAGTAGTACATTCGTGATGGTTCCATTGGTACAGGCGCTAGTCTGACCGATGACGGTTACATTCGAGAGTCCCATAATCATCTGTCCGAAACACTCCGCAGCCGAAACCGATTTGTTGCTTACGAGGAGTACGATGGGCCCCGTGTAGACCTGATTGGCGGGTGGAAAATCCCAGATCTCATCCTCGATGGCGAAGGTCTCGGGTCCTGTCCACGTGGGGTGGCCAAAGATTGGAGCGGTGAACGGGTCTGGATTGAAATGGCCAGCAAATCCATAGATGTCCAGATAGGGGTAGTCTCGCATATCGAGAACGAAGCCGCTGGCATCGACTACATCGGAAAAGCCTTCCATTAAATCGGTGATGTCGGGAGTTACCTCTCCACTCATATTCACGTAGTAGATACCGGGAGCGTCCAGATCGGTGAGCCAGCCGCTCTGTCGTAGGCTTCCGCCCCAGGCCACATCATAGATATCCCAGGAGGGCTGCGCCGTTACATCGCGTTCGACACCGTCGGGATCTCGCACCGAGAGGGTTTTCGTACCGTAGACCTCTTTTAATTCGTCGCTCGCCAGGACAAATCGATACCCGTCTGAGCTTGCGGAATAACGAGTCATGGCTTCAGCGTACCAGTCCTCGATTGTAACTCCGTCGACGGCGAGAATGGTGTCCCCAGCGTTCAGCCCGTCGTGGGCGCTGCTACGAATTACAGCCTCACCATTCACATTCTGTATCTGCACGATGAGATAGCCGTCGGGCCAGTCGTCCATGTCCTCACTGTGGTCGGTATAAAAGCCATGCCCATCGTGAATATGATGCATGAATCGTCCCATCACATGCTTCATACCCTTACGATCCCCGATTGGAAGCGCCGAGACTTCGTCCAATCCGTCGAGAAGGGCACCGTCTATGTCACGGCCTACGATGTCGAAGTATGGGTAAAACCAGTCGAGCGTTCCGTAGGCAACCAGCAACGCGGCCTGCATCGTCGCGTGATCCAGGTTGGGGGCAGGATCTCCAGGATAGCGGGTATAACTTTCAATGGAGGGGCGAGTGATCTCGCTGGGGTTTACAGGTTTGAGATCGCTTTCCAATAGGCTCTCAATGGCATCGGGGTTGAGGGTGCCTAATACCGCTTCCGGTTCCGATGTTGGGATATCGGCCGGTATCCGGTCCGGCCAGACACCAGCGTCCAGCCATAGTTCGGAGTTGCGCCATACCAAGCCCTGGTCACCAATGCCGAGGAATGTGGATTCCGCGACCTTCGTATGGATATCGTGCCCAAGCAGTGCGGCGCGTTGCGAAAGGCGTAGGCCACCCGCGATGGTGGCCGCTTCGGGCGTCAGTTGTGGACCCACGAGGAAGAGGATTGGCATCTCTCGGTTTCCTGCTGGCGGTAGGGAGAGAGGAACGTCTTCAAGGCTCGATTCATAATGGGTCCAGCCGTCATCCTGGGAAGGGAAACCGAGGAAGCGACGAACACGACGCTGTCCGAACAGATAATGGCTGCTCATGGCGTGTGCCGCGGCTTTGGCCACATCGGCTTCTGGGTGGAGATCTCGGAGATCCACGACGAGAACGAGTGCTTCGTCGGGGATGTCCACTGTGCCCGTGCCTGGAGTAATGACGGCGAACGTATCGAGCATCGTCAACAGGGTCTCGGGCACGGGGGCGGTTATTGTCGATGTTGCACAGATATGATCGAATTGTGCCGCGTACAGGGGCAAGAGGTCGGGGTCCAGCTCGTTGTCGTGTAAGAGGGATATGAGCTTTTCATCAGCCGTAAGCCAATCGGCCTTGGGAGCGAAGAGGCGTTGTCCTACATGGGCTCTTGCGAAGTCCTGTGGGAAGGGCCGGGTGCCGGCCGGTCCACTCTGAATTGTTTCGCACCAGTTAGCCGTTGGTGGAAGACCGGATCCCTGGTCGTCCGGTGGAGAGGAGCTGTCTTCGGATACCGTTTGATCGGAACCGGTGGTGTCGTCAGGGGCTGTGGTGGTGGTTCCGCAGGCCAGCAGACCAGAGATAAGAAGAATATATAGAGTGTGTTTCATGGCTATTTCATAGCGATTCGGCAGGTTTATCGTCAAACCACCGAGCACGACCATGGGCCTGAATCCTTTGTCGTGTGCATGTAGGGTTGCAGCCCACACCAAAGCGTAGTTCAATCGTACCGTACATAGGAGGTGGACTATGGGCGAATATGGGATTGCACAGGCTTGGAGTCGGACGCTGTTGTTGTCGCTTCTTTGTATGGGTTTGCTGGGTTGTGGACCCGTCGTACGAACCCAGGCATCTACAGCTGAGCCGGCTCCGGAGCCTGCGGTGGTGAACACCCAGTCCCCAGTGGAAGCCAGGAAACCCGTGAAGACAGCCCCGGTGCCGCCACGGGTTGTTAAACCGAAAGTGACTCGGCCCATAATTCAGTTGGCAGCTACGGTTACGACCCATGACAGAGCTGGCCTACGACTTGCCGTCAAGGCGGCCGAGCCAACGAAGAAGACCGAGCCCGTGATTCGGACCTTTCGACAGAATGGAAACCGGCTCCTACGGTGCGTGAGAGAAGCGGTCGATAATTACCCGTACTCTGGAGCTCGGGTAGCGCTACTCTTTACGATTGGGGCGGCCGGTAATCGAGCAAATGTAGACGTTGTATCCGATACAACAAGCAGGAAAAGGCTCGGATCGTGCCTACAGAACCACATCAAGAAGTTCCGGTTCCGTAGGGCGGAGTTAGAGGGGGCCCGATACAAAATATCGTTCAAGGTTCCATCTCTACAGCTTTCCAACGTTAAACCTTCCGGAGGTCTATTTCTCCGTCAGAAGGGTCGGAACCTGGAGGCCAGGGTAGCCGTAAATTATTATTGTGATCCACGCCCTCGTTTTCGTCGGTTACGGAGGGGAAAGACGATAACCTATGTAATGCGTCCTGCAGGCCGTCGGATTAGCCGCTGCACACAAATCCACGAGAAGCGTTTTGTAGAAAAGAATGTAAAGCGGGGCCGATATACCGTGCGTGTTGTGAAAGATGGAAAAACAGCGTTCGAGGATACCATCGATATCAAGTAGCTGGGCGCGCCTCGCGCTTTAAGCCAAAACGAAAAACGCCCCCGGGGTGACCGGAGGCGTCTTTCTTTTCCAGTTTTTTATTTGAATCGATCAGATTCGAGTCGCGTAGTATTCGACGACCAGCTGTACATCAACCTCAAAGGGGACCGATGTTGAATCTGGTAGAGAGGAAACCTGCGCCGACTTCTTGGTCTCGTCGAAGCTGAACCAGTCTGGGCGTGCCAGGCTTGGGTTCTCGAGAGCTTCGTTGATGGCCGACAGGTCTTTGCTCTTTTCCCGTGGGGTAACCACATCACCTTCTTTAAGACGGTAGCTCGGAATATTGACCGATTTACCATTTACGGTGAAGTGACGGTGGGTAACCATCTGGCGTGCAGCCGGAATGGTAGGAGCGAAGCCAGCGCGAAATACCATATTGTCCAGGCGGCGTTCCAGAAGCTCAAGAAGCTTCTTACCGGTGGGCTCACGACTGGTGGCTGCTTCAAGGAACATACGACGGAACTGACGTTCGCCAATGCCATAGTTGAAGCGGAGTTTCTGTTTTTCCATGAGTTGGCGCTTGAAATCGCTGGCTTTACCACGACGATCCCGTCCATGCTCTCCCGGGGGATACGGACGGCGATCCATGGATTTCCGCGACAGTCCCGGCAGATCAACGCCGAGTGCACGCATAATTTTTACTCTTGGACCGGTAAAGCGACCCATATTTTGCCTCTACTGATTAGATTAAAACTGGAAAAGTAAATAACTCCCGCGCGCATGAGACGCGTGGTAGCTTACGAGGCGGCGGACACTAGCCGCTACGGCTCGTAGAGTCAAGGAACAATGCGTTTACACCTGTAAATGGGGCGTCTATCGCAATTCAGTCGGAAAAACTGGCCAGGATCTCTTCGGCTCGCGCCAGGTCTTCTGGAGTGTCGACTTCGGTGCACGCAAGCCCGTCAGTGGATACTCCGTACATCTCGAATCCGTCGGGAATCATGCGGTGGTAGGCGTCCTCATAGTAGGCGTCGACGTTTCCTTCCTCTCGAACCATAGTCTTGATGGTGTGAAAAAGAGTTTTCGCATCGTCGGCGTGGATCTTCTCGATCCCCATGGCTTCACCCTGGCAGTCGCCTGGGTTGAGCCATTTACCAAGAGCTGTCACACGCCCCTCGGCATTGAACTGTAGTTTCATCTCTTCATCGGCTAGCGGGGCCGAGTTGTCGTAGACCACGGCGTTCTTATAGGGGGCGTCTACCAGCTTTTGCAGGATCCCCGTATGGAGCATGAGATCTCCGTCAAACTTAATGAAGGAGCTGGATCCTATATGATGGTGGGCGATCCAGAGAGAGTGGGCATTATTGATGACATCAAACTCTGGATTATGAACCGTATGGATCGTAGCTGGGCCCGTTCGGTTCGCTTTCCAGTCCTCGACCTTCTCCGCGCAATAGCCCGTTACCACAACGATCTCTTCAATGCCCACCTGCTCGCATTGCATGGTGAGACGTTCGAGAAGCGTGGTATCGCCTACCGGAACAAGAGCTTTGGGCAGATTGTCGGTGAGGGGCATCAAGCGTGTGCCAAGCCCCGCCGCTAAAAAGACCGCTTTGAGTTTCTCGTTTGCCATGAAGATTTCCCTGGGACGAAGAGGCTCACCTAGTAGCAACGGAGCACGAGCAACGCAAGGGTGGAGTGTCTTCGATGCTAGTAATTATGGTGCGACCCTTGCCCGATGAGGAGTGGGGCGATGATTGTGGGTCTTTGGCCAGAATTAGAACTTCAGAAGGGCTCTTGTGCTAGAACGCTTGCTGGAAGGTACGACCTAGGGACATCACCTTTATGAGCTGATCCAAAGACGTCTGAGGCTTTGTGTTGAAGGTGATGGTTTTCGTTCCTGCGTCATACTTCAGCGATGTATTGGTGATGGCATCGACTATGATAGCGCCGTAGCCCTCGGACAATGCAGCAGGCATACCACGTTGACCTCCCCCCTGTTGGAGCAGAGATTGAACCATCTGGGCCAGCATGCCCTTGGAGGCCTCGTAGTTCTCCAGGAAGGGCTGGACCTGCCCAGGTAGGGCCGTCACCAGACTGATCTGCCCAGAAAACTCCACGGTGGGCTGGACGCTTCCGCTGATCTGCATGGATTGCAGA
>MDTE01204492.1_pt1 | contig 16378 bp, 2 predicted proteins | sample 811231 | NCBI WGS metagenome assembly MDTE01 (sample SAMN05326651, study PRJNA326480) | marine metagenome | isolation source: seawater | place: Indian Ocean: Red Sea | collected 2010
CATATAAATGTAATTGGGTAAAGTGCCACTATTGTTTACACCATAAACCCTTAGGTCAAAACTATCGTCCTGGGTGAAAACAGGTAAATTGCTGGTACTGGGTTTATCCACAAAAGTTAAACTATAACCAGTTGTATTACTTGAAACCGTAGTAACAACACTGTCAAAATTAATACTGGTCAACGGTGATGTTTCTACATCATTAATATTATAGTTACCGTTACCAATTAATATTGTTTTCCAACCATTCGAACTTTGACCATTTATGTTGGTAAAACTAATATCTACAAAAGTTTGCAAATAGGTAGGATAACTTTTACCTGTATCTGAGTCCCTATAAATTTCTTGAAACTTGGTCCAGCTCACCGAAACCGATTCGTTTAATGGATTTGTAGAAATATTTAATAATTTTGGCGGCTGTTCGGTTTTGTATAAAGGTAAACCACTCCAAATTTCTGAGGCTGTATACATTTCACATAGGTTAGTATCCGTGTTAAATCTTATGGCTCCGCTAATATCCGAACGTATGCTCGTGTCTCGACCGCCAGCTATAGGTCTCTGTGCTGATCCGCCTTTTGGCAACATTATCCCTGTAGTTGCACTCACATCCAACGCCACATAACTCGAATCATCGAGATTCATTTGTATGTTTCCACTAGCGTCTATCTGCATACGCTGTACGTTTTTAGTGAAAAATTGTAATTCATCGTTATCATCCAAAGGATTGGATTCGGCTGTAATTCTTGTGTCTTGGTCTATATCCACTACGCCGCCTAATCCTTGCCATGAACTATTGTTATTATAGCCTTCAAACTGGCTTGTGGTAGTATTAAAACGAATTAGACCTGTTTGTACAGCACTAGGTCTTTCTCCTGTGGTTCCTACAGGGATTCTAATGGCGTCTGTAGCCGAAATATCTAATGCACAAGATGGGTCTGCCGTTAATATACCCACGTTGCCTGATGTGGCATTAACAAAGAATTTGTCTGTGTTAACCGTAAAATTCTCATCTAAAACTAGATTGGCTGCTATACGACTGTCTTCGCTAACATAAAAAGTATTATTAATATTTACAGGTCTAGTAAAGGTTGCTGTTCCGCTAAAGGTACTCGTGCTGAAATTGGTAATTCCAGTAAAGATTGGTCCATCTATTGACACTTTACTGTTTATTTGATCTTGTATATTGCTGCTGGTACCTGACAAGTACTCTAATTCTGTTGTGGTAACGGTGGATGATGTTAAGGATTTTGTTGAATCTGCAACTATTACTTTGTTGTCTACAAGAGAATTTACAGTTATTTTACCACCTACGACTAGATCATCTCCTATATTAACATCTTTATTAAACTCAAATGTTTCTGCGGATAATCCTGTAATGGGTTCTTCAGCAAGCATTCCGTTGCTTGTTGCAAATGCTATGGCTTTTTGAGATGCTGATATTATATCATTATTTACATTTACACCAGATATTACAACTAATTGACCATATGATATATCACTTGACATTATTATATTATGTTTAGAATAATATAATAATTAACAAATTCTTTATTAGATGTAATTCTTATATTTTATAACCCTAAGTGTGTTTTTATTGCTGCCAATTCTGAATTCAAGGTCAATACTTGGTTTTCTAATGTTTCTACTTTACTTTTTTCTGCTTGTAGTTGCCTATCTACTTCTTGTAATGCTGCTGTCGCAACCGTCCATATTCTATTTTTTTCAAGTATATGGAAATCATCTACTAATTTTCCTTTAACTATTATAGAATTAGTAGTTAGACCACCTGCATCATTTTGAAATGTCGTTTCCGTTGTTGTAAATGCCTTATTTATTTTAATCGTCTTTGAATCTATTATTTCAATTATCTCAATGTCTGTAATCTCATTTAAACTACTATCACAACAACAAATATAGTCATTAAGACTTATGTCTGTAATATCTGTATCAAAAGTTAAAATACATGATCCTGATTCGGTTTCGGTTTCATATTGAATATCCGAAACCTTTGCTACATCCATTATATTCGGTATATAAGCTTTCTGTTTCTTAACGGAATAAGGTAGAACTTCTTCAACTTCCTGTGCAATAAAACCATATACATTTTCGCTAGCATCATTAATCAAACTCTTATACTTATATATCTTAGGTTTTAATTTTCTTAAGGTAATTAGTGCTTGATCGTCTGATATATCGACAATATCTTTCTTAATCCTCTCATCAGACTCATGGTAGGCACCCTTAATTGTAATAGCGCCGTTGAACCGCGCTGACACTTTCTCGCCGCCGTTCGACGACGTCATCGACCCGTTATGCAGATCCCACTTCTGCGCGGTCTGCGCCTCGTCGACGTACAACTTGACAGTCATCGTTTTCCAATCGGCCGGATCGGTATACACGTCTAATGGCGCATCTGGATTCGTGGTGCCAATGCCTAAGTAGCCATCGGAGGTCATCCTCATCTTGCTGTCATTACCTATGCGAAAATATAAGCATTGGTCCTCTGGAGCATTCATAATCGCGACGCCGAGGGGGGTTTGTAGAAATCCGTAATCGCTGAGGCTGAAGTATGAACTGTGAGAGAACACTGCATTATTATTAGGAACTGTGCCTATTTTCGCGACCCCCGAGGTGAAGTTGGTGCCGCCCGAGGTGGTCGGCGAGGAGCTATTATTTAGTTGTGTTTGTATATCACTTGTCACACCGCTCAAGTAATTGAACTCGGTGTCGCTGACGTTGCCGCCACCGATGCAATTAGCATTTAGTCTAGAAGATGTAGTTAATGTAGCCTGTGCTCCGATGTCGCTGAGAAGTTCGCTGGCTGACCGGCCCTCCAAAGTTGTACCGTTCACGCGAAGAAAGTCGTTATCAGCAATACCACTCCCACATTTAATTACATTCGTATTCTGAATGCCAAATGTTAGCGCGTCTTGTTTACCATCTATTTGTGTTTGAACATCGCCACCAGGAAGGGTCAATCCATTGCATTCAATATCACCATTGCAATCAATATCACCATCAACAACAAAATCACCATCTGACTTACAACTAGACAATTTAAAATTATAAAGTTGTGGTTGGTCCCAGGTAGTATGTGTTCTAATGTAAGCGCCCTCTGTGCCGCCGCTGCTCGTTTCGACCCCAAAATATAAATAATTTCCAACATCACCAGCTGCCCACATATAGCAGTTTTCAAAACGCATATTGTTAATCACGGGTTGATCCCAGGTATTATACGCTCTAATATAAGCGCCATTGGTGTTGCCGTTGGTTTCAAAATATAAATAATCATTATGTCCTAATCGACAACTCTGGAGACGCATATTGTGAACCAAGGGTTGATCCCAGGCATTATACGCTCTAATATAAGCGCCATTGGTGTTGCCGCTGGTTTCAAAATATAAATAATCATCATGTCCTAATCGACAATTATCCAATGTTGCGCCCGTTAACGTCAAAAGGGTCAATGTTCCGCCAATAGTAGCATCCTTTGAAACAGATAAACCTGTACCGTCTTTGCTACAAATTAACGTATCTGCGAAAGTACCACTCGAACCACAGTCTATACTGTTTGTTACTTCTAGCGTTCCACTCGTAATGCTTACCCCTCTATTGAATTCCCAAACATTATCAGGATCTTTATATAATATACTACCGCCGTATTGTACTTCTATTCCAGCGCCATTTGAAGACGCAGCATTATTTGAGTTTGCCGCCAATTTAATAGTAAGATCACTTATATCAACTGTGGTAGAATTTATAGTTGTTGTTGTACCATCGACTTGCAAATTACCCCTGACTACTACTGTCCCCGAATCGTCATTTATAGGAGATGGATCAATGTAGAAAGTTGAAGGACCATGTATCTGTCCACCAAATACAGCATCCCCAGTAACATTTAACGTACTATCCAGAACTGTCGCCCCAGATACATCTAGTCTTTTATCTAAATGAACGTTCTCGCTTATATCCACCTTTCCATCTGACTTTATTATCATACGTGGCGTACCGGCTGTGAAAAACTTCAATTCATCATTATCGTCATTAGGATTATCCTCGGCGGTTATTTTTGTATCTTGGTCGACATCAATAACACCGCCTAAGCCTTGCCAAGCAGTAGCATAACCCTCAAATTGCTGTGTTTCTGTGTTATACCTAATAACGCCACTAATGTCTTCACGAATACTAGTGTCGCGACCACCAGCCACTGGGCGTTGAGCCGTGTTTCCTTTGGGTAACATTATACCAGTTGTCGCACTAATATCAAGTGCAATGTAACTATCATCATAGATCATCATCTGTATTGTTCCACTGGCGTCAACCTTCATACGTTCAATATTTTTTGTGTAAAATCTCAATTCATTATTGTCTGCGGTAGGGTAATCTTCGGCCATGATTTTAGTATCCTGATTAACATCAATAACACCGCCTAAGCCTTGCCAAGCAGTAGCATAACCCTCAAATTGCTGTGTTTCCGTGTTATAACGAATAATACCGCTTATATCAGGATTTCCTTCGGGTCTTTCAGAAGTTGTTCCTTTGGGTAATTTAATTCCACTCGTAGCGCTAATATCAATTGCCACATAACTAGGGTCACTTGAATTAAAATGTGTGTTTCCTGAAGAATCAATTCTAATCTTTTCATTTTGACTTATGTCGAATGTTATGTATCTACCGTCCACAGCATTTATAGATGTAATACCTAGCAAACTTTGCTGAAAAGCATAATTATCTGTACTGTGGTCTATATGTGCTATTCTACAATCGTTAACTAAAGACCCTAGTTTGCCAATGCTGGTTGTTTCGTTTACCTGTAAATATCCAGTCGCAAAAATATTTCCATATGAAGAATCTAGTAGGATTTGTGAGTCAGCTCTTGGTGTTGGTCCGATCGCAACACCAGGTGCCGCACCAGGTATGTTTCCTACTTCTATAGAGTCTTCAATTGTATGAGTATGTGCTCCTTGAAAGTAAACTGCTCCACCTGTTGACAAAGGACCGTTAATGTTAACCTGCTCTTCTAGTGTGGTGACTTTATCCACATATAAATTACTATTTATACTACAATCTTTTACTATGTTAAGATTTGACTTAAAAACCGAATCTCCTGACACAACAAGCGAATTGAAGAAAATACTACCAGAAATAGTTAAGTCGTTCGTAACAAAGACATTATTGCTAAAATAAAAGGTTTCGGCGGATATACCAGTTAAAGGACTGTATAAAAGAGAACCGGGTGATCCAGTTGCGTATGCCGAAACAGATTGAGCTATATTAGCTAGTTCAATATTAGCAGCATTAGTGTCATATGTATCTATGATCAATATTTCTCCGTAAGATACATCTACATCTCCCATTATATTATAACAATACACATTTTTAATTAGTAATTAATTTAAATTATTTATGATTCTGGTTCTTATTATGGTTCCTCATTAATATAAAAATTATAATAACTTCCCATACCGTATCCATGTATCGTACAGAAGAGCCATACCTCCGATACAGATATATCTCCGGGCACGGTATATGTAACAGTTGCTCCGCTTGTACCAGGTGTTCCTGAAGCCACTACTCCAGATGCTACTAAACCACCATAGTCTGTAGTCGAAAATCTTAATGGATGATTGGAATTACTCGAATGACTTTGATCAAATACATATACGTTATTTGGTAGTAAGATTATGTTGTTTAACGCGGTATCATTGTTTAATACATACTTATTGTTTCCGTCAACAGTTACACTATATGTATTCGAAATTTCCGGTTCCGGTTCTGGTTCCGGTTCATATTCCGGTTCTGGTTCTGGTTCTATTTCCGGTTCTGGTTCTGGTTCTATTTCCGGTTCAGGTTCCGGTTCTGGTTCTATTTCCGGTTCCGGTTCCGGTTCCGGTGGATCAGGTCCAGTAACCAAAATTACTCCAGACATTTCCAAATTCGTATCCGTGTCATAATAGTATGTACCAGAATACAGCGGGGTCCATGTTGCGGTTCCGTTATCAGTTCCTTGATTTGTCACCCCAGAAACTTGATTAGAACTACCTAATCCATGTTCTGTCTTTATGTAAAAGGGATATCCTACACTATCTATGATGAAATTGACCGTATCACCAGTTATTACTGTAATACTTTCATTGACACCATCTATATCACCATCTCTGTCTGTACCACGTACTAAATATCTTTTATCTTCGTTGGAAAATAGGCTGAAAGATATGTCGAATGAGAAACTTTCGGGTTCCGGTTCAGGTTCAGGCTCTGGTTCTGGTTCGGGTTCCGGCTCGGGTTCCGGCTCGGGTTCCGGCTCCAAAGGATAGAAACCATTCCAGATTCTAATGAAATTGCTTAAAACGCTGCGTCCATAATTCGAGGTCCAATTACTTTCGACAGTAGAGTATTGGCTGGTGGGAAATATGGCTATTTTGGATGAACTATCCCCTAAATCTGTTACGCCTGTTATAGTGGTATATAAAGAATAACCACTAAACGTCGTCTTGGAATTATCAGTAAAATTAATAGTAAAACCCAAAATATTAGGATTTTTTATAACATGATCCGCAACTATGTTTATTGAATCAATTAAGCTGCCGTTGGTAAGATTAGCATTCATAAGTGCTACAGCCTGGCTACTTCCAGCAATATCAACATTTTCTATAACATTGAACCCCTCGTGTGGTGATTTATCAAAATATTTATAATTTAAATACTCTTCAATTACTCTCTTTTTATTCCATGGTAAATTATCATTAAAATACAATAATTCTGTTATTTCCCATTGACTTGTTTCATTTGTTTGACCTATATTAATAGCTAATCTATTTGGTGATTGTAATAGGTCATCGTTTAAGTCTATAGCAACATAACTTGCGTTAACTCTTATTTTTTGTCTTTGGGTTGTTCCTATCCACCAATCGTTCAAGTTACTATTCTCTAATAATGCGGTCTGTGTTGCTGTAAGATTGCCTACCCAACCACCGTTACCATGATAACTTACCCCCACTTTATTAGCGTTATCAAATCCTGTATGCCAATTATTTTCTAGATCATTAAAAATTCTTCTCTTAGTAGTTCCGCTGTATCTAGCAACAAAAAAGAAGGTAAAGTCTTCATATCCTGATCCACCATAATAGTAATTTCCAAGAGGTAATCTAATAGAATCATTTAGTGCCCCTGATAAAATAGGATAGCTATTTAAACTGGAATCTATAATCGGATCCAATAACAAAGGCTCGCCTGATGTATAATATGAATTATTATCTTTTCCACTCTTGTCATTCCAAACTTTGGTTGTAGTATTATAATTATTAGCATCAAACCATCCGGCCATGTTGGGGATATTTCCCACTTCAATTTCTAGATAATTTAAAGAAGGGTCAAGTATTTCTGGCTCAGGCTCTGGTTCAGGTGGTTCAGGTTCGGGTTCAGGTTCGGGTTCAGGTTCAGCCCATGAATAAAGACCTAATTCTCCAATCATTTTCAAATGGTCTGTAGAATTTATTTCGGTTATGTACAAACGATAATACAAATAAGGGTCATTATTCCAAAACCTATATTCATTCATCTCTTCATTGTTGGCAATTGCATTAGAAGACGTCACTTGTTGCCATTGATCGTTTCCAACGTTACTTATGGCATGCAATGTTATCCAATCAACGTTATTATTAGATGCTTGTAATTCCCATGATTTGGGAGCACGAACATAATCAGGGCCTCTTGTATCAAACTTAGGCCAAATTCTATATAATTGGATTACTCTGGAGGTTGGGAATTCGAATTTCAACCAATTTGGGCCATTGTAATTACTTGATTGCCATATATCGCCTAAATTTGTAATAGTCCCATTGAATGCGTTAACGGCCGAAGCCTGACCTGAATCTGCTGACGCAACTCCTTGATTGCCACCTGTACCGTTAAGACCTCCTGCACCAGCTTCTAATACGAATCCAGTTCTATCATCCTCTGGTTCCGGTTCAGGTTCTGGCTCTGGTGGTTCAGGCTCGGGCTCCGGTTCAGGCTCTGGTGGTTCCGGCTCTGGTTCTGGTTCAGGTTCTGGTTCTGGTTCCGGCTCTGGTTCCGGCTCTGGCTCAGGCTCTGGTTCTGGAGGATTGACATTATTAGAATAAATTTTAATATAATAAATCAAATTAGCACCTTCATTTTCATCTATTCTTAACACATCATTAGGATTAAATGTAGTTTTAAATACTCTCTCATATTGTCCAGGATGAGCTTGGTCTAATATCACATCATTAATTTTTATATATGTGGGCCCCCAATCACCATTAACAGCTAACGTCGAATTACTTCCATATTTAATTTCAATTAACCCAGAGTAATTCGGTAAAACCTTTTGTATATATCCTATGCCGGTGGCATGTTGATGATATCTTAATGCGTCAAATGTAGCATAATATGTGCCACCATCATTACTGTTAAATCTATTCCAATTATGAGAAGTAAAACCCCATTCAGTCAATTTATTTCGAGCAGTAGTTCTGTCTGTTATAGGATTAATTACATCATTATTAAAAAGATAATTATATATTAATCGATAATCGAGTTCAGGCTCAGGTTCTGGAATATCTTCATAATTAACCGAAATTCTAATATATTCAACGCTGCTTTGTAACTGAGTAGCAGTTTGATTATATTGTTTTAACAAAGAGAATTCTTCATTCCAACTAGCGTTTTCAATACATTTTCCAAATGTAAGTGTTTCTTCCATAAGTAATTCCTTATTGAAATTATATATTTTACATGTTATCGTATCTGTTGTAACACCTTTAACACCAATCCATTGTATTATTACATTATCATTATCATTTAATGTTAATGTTGTAAATGTTTGATTTATATCTTCACCTGTATATGCAAAACGAGCATATGGTTTATTACTATTAAAGCCTATCCATATAAATTCTGTAGTGCTATGTGTTTGATAATTTGAAATTATGACAGAAGAATTGGCTTGTGTTGTGTATGTTAATTTTGTTTCTACCACAAAAAAATTTTGTAATTTAGTTAATGCATTAAAATCGTTTCTTTGTAAATGTAAATAAAGTTCATTATATATTATAGGATTATTGATATACAATAGCTCTTTTAAATTTTCGTTATCATATTCAGGTTCCATTTGTAGCTCGGGTTCCGGTTCTGGTTCTGGTTCTGGTGGCTCTGGTTCCGGTTCTGGTTCTGGTTCTGGTTCTATTTGACGATTGACATAAACTTCAAAAGTTGTCCATCCATTGTTTGTATATTTACCTACGTGACTAGTTGTCCAACTAGAAACGCCTGGGACATTTTTATTTGTATAAATTCTTTTAAAGGGTGCTGTATCACTTAGATTTGCACCACTACCATAATGTAAAAGAAAACCAGGTGTATACCTCCAATCGCTTGTCGTCACACCGCCGGAAAAGGACCATTTCCAATTTTTATCATTTTGTTTAATTATTTTATTAGAATTACCGTAGCTATCATTTTCGTTATATTTATATTTAAATGATGTTATAACACTTTCTACATTACTAGCAGTATGATTAAAAGCTAGTGCCAAATCCGCCTCTTTTATATACCATCGAGTAACCTCGTCCGAATTATTATAAAGAATAAATAAAAGCTCTAAATCTGTACCATATTGGTTATTAGATATCGCTTGAAGACCTCCAGGAACATCTACAGGTGTATTACCTACTCCGGTCCATGGATTATTGTATGAAACACCATTAGTTATGGTGGTAACATGTTTCCACCCAAAATATTTCCTGGATTCAGGTTCAGGTTCAGGTTCTGGCTCAGGTTCAGGCTCAGGTTCAGGCTCAGGTTGCACTTCTGGTTCTGGTATTTCTGGTTCGGGCTCAGGTTCCGGTTCTGGTATTTCTGGTTCGGGTTCAGGTTCAGGCTCAGGCTCTGGTTCTGGATATATTTCTGGTTCAGGTGGTTCTGGTTCCATAAAATTAATCATAGTCGTAAAACCTCCTTTAAAAGTAAAATTCATAACATTTAATAGTGTCCAGTTTGTATCATCATTTGAACCAAATAAAACGATACCACTTGGGTCTGAGCCTCGGAATCTAGTGCTATACGTAGCTGTAGCACTATCATAATAATTAGGATCTATGCTTAATCCTGTTAATGATACAGGATAATTATAATACCAGCCGACCCATTCACCGCTAATACCATTAATACTATTATATTGAGAATCTCCCGTATATTTACCGTCTTCATTATAAACTATATTAGTATACCAGCCATATGGTTCGGTTGTATTATCAAATGCATACTGTTGCCAACCCCCGTCACTATATGAATATCCACTTCTATACAATTTAACTCGACGTTCATCATCTGCATATGCTGAAATTTCACTTATACCAGTTCTATATCCATAATATGTAGTAGAATAATTACTGGTCTCTCTAGGATAACCACTCTCTGGAATAACCGATGTTACCAATAATCTATAATATCTATAACTATTATTTTTAGGTAAAATAATTATTCCTTCAGGTTCAGGCTCAGGCTCGGGCTCAGCACCATAAACTATGTTTCTATATAAACTATGGTTTGGTCCATTATTATATAATAATTTTACATCATCACTATCTAAAAACCTACTCCAAACTCTAGATGAATATATAACTACGCCTGGGGAGGATTCTGTGGTAGTAGTTTCATTTTTACCAAATATAATATAGTTTGGTGTTATATCAAATTCAGGTTTAAATGTATGCGAAGATTGTTCATATTCTACACCATTTATGTATATACCTGGTTCATATTCATCACCATTAGATTTCCAATATCCTACCAAATGAAAAAGTTTATCTACATTTTCCGGTTCAGTTATTCTACCAACATTTATTTCATTTGCAGCTTCCGAATAAGCTAATTCATAACTGGTTTCATAACCCGGTGTTACTCCCATATTAGGTTTATTATTATAAATATTTACTCTTTCATCGTTTAAACATACATAGGGACCCCATCCACTATCATAACCTATTATCCACCCTCTGTAGTTATCAAGACTATTATTTCCTAGATATTTTATCCAAATTTCAAAAGATATTGCTTTACCCTTACTTGTTATGGGTTGATCTAAACTTGTGGCAGTATCTATAAAATTGCTTGTAGTTGGAACTTTGATATATGAATTTTGATCTTCCATTTTACTTGATATTCCATCATTATCAAAATATGTTGACACATTTCTAATTTCAACATTATCTTCTCTTCTTCTCATAGGTTTATCTATTGTTTCATTTGTTATTGTGTTTAAAAATCCATGTTGTGAAGAAATATACTCCATTTCTAGCCCATTTAATTCTACAAATTCTGGCTCAGGTTCCGGCTCTGGTTCGGGTTCCGGCTCTGGTTCTGGTTCCGGTTCTGGTTCTGGTTCGGGTTCGGGTTCAGGTTCAGGTGGTTCAGGTTCTGGTTCGGGTTCTGGTTCGGGTGGTTCAGGCTCGGGTTCTGGCTCTGGCTCTGGTGGTTCAGGTTCTGGCTCAGGTTCGGGTTCGGGTTCCGGTTCGGGTTCTGGTTCCGGTTCAGGTTCCGGTTCCGGTTCCGGTTCTGGTTCCGGCTCGGGTTCTATTTCAGGTTCTGGCTCAGGTTCTGGTTCTGGTGGTTCAGGTTCTGGATATTCAAATTTATAATCGAAAGTAGGCATATCTTTCATGTAATTGAAAAAATTTCTATCATTTGTAACATCTCTATTAAATATCTTTATACCAGATAATTTATTACCATCCATTCTCCAGTAATTCTGACTTTGCGAGGACTCGTCTATAGATCCATTACTGGCTATTGAAATTCTGTATTCATATTTATTTGTTCCTGTATATGTATTGCTTCTTCCTATAGCGTCATACCATGGTGGATCTACTGCAAAGGTTCCTTTCCATCCCGTGTCTATATTCACATTATTAGTTCTATCTGGATAATTGGGTATTCCATTAGAACCATCATAAATCAAATTATATGATTCATCATAAATGAAAAACTTTCTTGTTCCACTTAAATTGTTAATGGCATCATATTCTGTTTTGTTGTATACATAAATATAATTATACATATGATTTTCATTTAAAACACCACCACCCGCAGAGCCATCTACCCATGATAGTGTTCTATCATTACTAATTAAATATATATTACCTTTTGTTCCAGTCATTGTCCCTGCGTTAGTTGTTCTAGCTTCGTTTGTTCTGCTTTCTTGCACTACTATTCCATATTGATTAGAATATGTTGGAGTAGTGTTAGCATATATAGAATATCTTTGTTGAGTTCTATACTTGTTGTATGCAATAATTGGAGATCTATAATTATTGTTGCTTTGCTGTTTGAAACGACACTTAAACATAAAAGTATGGGTTCCTACAATATTAAGTTTTGAAAATATATCGAATGATATTTCTTTATCATACAGAAGATAAGGATCGTTGTGAAATACTTCGCTAACACCATCCTTTGAAATTCTACTTATCCACCAAGGCGTTACACCTGGAGTATTAACGCTGGTTCCAAAACATGGACCGCTACTTTTTATATTATTACTTGAATCTAAATAAAATACATTGTTATTAACATGCAAAGGCCACCACGCAATCATAATATTTGATAAATCATTCATTACTTTAAAATAATCCCAAGGATAGTTGTATTTCACTATCCCAAATGGTTTATAATTTTTGAATACATCTAAATTAACTCCACTTTCAACTGCACTTGCATCAGAATAGTTTCCATCGGCCACATAAACATTATTTTCTTTTGCAAATTCTCCATATGTATTTGCATTAATTTTTCTTTGTTTTGCGAAAATACCATTACTTATATCATTTGGGATATTAGTGCTTTGATAACGAATGTTACCTATATGCATACTGTTATTAACGCTACAACTCACATCTACATTTTCTCCATAACCCTCAGCAAAAATACCACCAGCTCTATAGTCTGTAATAAAACCGGTAGTTAAACTATTTTCAACTATATATTCTGATTCGGTACTTCTTGATCGATAATCTGCAACATAACTGGATGTTCTAATATTTCCTAGATAATATGGATTATATCCAATCAGTCCACCCGAATATTCCGAATAAATATCGCCATATGTTCTACAATTATCTAATTTGATTGTTGATGTATAATTGGCAGTATTATAACCAGATATTATACCACCATCATAAGATTCTCTTAAATTATAACAATTTTTAATATGTAATTCACTTCCTAGAACAGCAGTATGGGATCCACAAATACCACCACCATAATTATTAACATACCCATTTGTGTAACAATTTTCAATAAGTAATTCTCTTCCGCCAATACCAAAACCTGGTTGGCAAACCCAGCCACAATAACTAGATATATTGTAATTTTGTTCTACAGGAACAACCACACCAACATTCTTAATTGTTATATATGAAAATCCACTCTTATAATTAAACATTAGTGTGTGATCCATAATTTTTACACCGTTATGATATACATTGTTGTAGCTATTATACACACCATTATTAAAAGCTCCTCGATAATTATTTATATTAATAATTATTTTATTACCACAACCATCAAATGTAAGCCCATCTTCAAAAAATATAAAGAATTGATCTTCCCAGCTAAAACTTATATCTTCAACTAATTTGGCATTTTTACTTAGATAATATGGATATTCATGTGAATCTACCCAAGCCTGGTTTATTTCAATATATTCATTCGGATCTATTTTAGGTTCCCATTTTAATTTCCAAGGTCTTCCAGCAACACGACTTTCATATGCACTTAGCGGAAGTCCATACTCAACCGCCGACGCATCACTCCATTTTCCTCCAGATAAATCATATGAATTTTTGAAAACCACGTTTGGATCATTGTATGTTATACCTGAACCCCATCTGTGTTGCATGGTTAATCCACCACCCGCTCTATAATAACGATACTCTGTATCTGTTCCCGAGACACTTCTATCCTTAATATCATGTATTCTTCCAGATGTATAAATACCTTTAATGTCTCGCACACAATTATTGAATTGTCCTACAGGATCTATTGATAGCGATTGTTCGCTACCAAATCCGCTTCCTTGAGGACCAATATAACCACTCGAATAGCAATTACTAACTAACATCTTACTATTTTTACCTGTATAACTCCCTAAAATTAAACCTGACCGATAACTATCTGGTGAATAAACTCCTGCTGACCCAGTTGAAAAACTTTCTTCCAATATTAACAATCCTTCTTCGGGTGCAGCATATCCCAGTAATCCTCCACCATTTTGAGCAACCATAGAATGCAAACTACATTTTCTAACTATTAAAACGCCTCTATAACTTGTACGATTACCAACTAAACCACCTTCAGAAGCACCCATATTGGACCCTTTCGCTTGTATATTCTCTAACGTTAATGTACATCCTCTACCAAAATTATTAGCTGTTATCCATCCATAGTCGTTAACTAATTTACTTGATTTACCAAATAGTTTAAAATTTTTAATTATTATATTATCATAACCCTTATCATAGCTTTCAGTAGTTAAACTATTTAAAGAACGATTATTATAACTGCATGCAGAATTGTTTTTAAATAATCCATAGTGATTTGCTAATGTAGTATCCAATTTATCATAACTTAATGTAATTGTGAATCCTGAACCATCAAATATAAGATTATCTTTTCTAATATTGAAATATTGATAATTAGATCTTAATTCAATATCACTAGTTAACCTAACATTAGTAAACATTTCATATGGTCTTAGATTCATATAATAATCTACGAACTCTTGATTGATTTCCTGGTATGTATCGTCTATAGGTTCATACGGCAACCTCCATCTATGTCTATTACCACTACTTTCATTTGAGTAATAATTAACATATCTATGTGTATTTGATAAACTAGATGATGCCGAAACATCATCCCACATTCCATTTGCATTATACACTCCAATTATTGAACTTGCATCGCTATATGGTTCATATAAATTGTTAATCGGCCATAGTGGACCACCTTGATAGTTGTCTGTTTCCGCCGGGTCTGTACCACCAGGAACTGTTATATATCCTAATGAATAACTATTCTTAACAGATACATGACCAAATCTATGATCCTCTGATTCGCTATTTGGATTAACAACGATATGCGATAATAAACCACCGGAATATCTTCCAATGTTGTGAGTTGTATAACTATCTTCTATTGTTATTCTACCATTATGGCTACCAGCATAATGTCCCACTAGTCCACCATAATACCCACCATATGTATAACCTGAACCACTAGAAAAACAATTTTTAATATGTAATGAACCACCATATCTAGCAGCATATGGTCCAACTAATCCACTGCAATATTGATTTTTTCCATAAATACATACACTACTGCTGCAATTAATTAATGTTAAATTAACAGATTGTCCTTGGCCTTTACCATTGTAGTTATTGCAAGATAGAGCTCCTATCATTCCGCCAAAATAATCTATAGACGCATTAGGTGTTTCATCAACTCCAACAACATCTGGAACCACTTTACCAGAAACATGGCAATTTTCTATTAAATTATTTCTACCATTTTTACCAAAATAATACTGTCCCAATATTCCTTGATAATCTTCATAGTGACCATTTACAACGTTGATCGATAGATTTTTAATTGTAATATTAGAATGTCCTGTCCCAGTGATATTATGATCAATGCTATCTCCATTTTTAAATAACCCACTAACTGTTATATTATCGTCTCTCATATTTACGGTTATAGTATTATTATCTCCATCAAAAGTAACATGATCTGATTTAATATCAAAATACTGATACTGACCCACATTTAATTCTATGTTTTCTACTAATCTAATGTATTTTGATTCACTTATTACATATGGATTATTACTGAGATCATTATCTATAAAATTTTGATCTATTAATAATTCAGCAGAATCATATATTGGATTATAATATATCCATAATCCTGTTTGTTTAGTAACTAAATCTGTATAATATAATCTGTTCCATGAATTATCATTCACAGTAACGTCTCCATATTCTGAATTAGGAAATGCATCTGTTTGGTCTAAACTTAATAACCAATGTATAGATCCTTTTCTGTTGGATATTTCCTGAGAAACTGAACTTCCAGCTGGTATGCCTACCAAATGCCATCCTTTTTTACGAAAATGCATTTATAATATTAATACAGATATTATTAGCGATTTCATTACTATATTTATTTAATCAAATAACAAATATTAATTATTTGTTTATAAATATAAATACACAAAAAGGCACCAAAAAAAAGGCACCAAAAAAAAGGCACCAAAAAAAAGGCACCAAAAAAAGGCACCAAAAAAAAGGCACCAAAAAAA